>LXNI01000025.1_pt1 | contig 143064 bp, 117 predicted proteins | sample 809091 | NCBI WGS metagenome assembly LXNI01 (sample SAMN04870527, study PRJNA318959) | sponge metagenome | biome: 01000161; feature: marine sponge reef; material: water | host: Sarcotragus foetidus | place: Greece: Milos, Mediterranean Sea | collected 2013-05-29 | depth 5-7 m
CTCGATTTGCGTGCCCGAGAGCGCCGCGTTCACCGCGTGGCTGGCAGGGCTCCAATACCACGACACCGCTGACCTTGACCGCTGCGCCAGTCCTGACCGGGCCCGGCTGGCGGCGTTTTACGAGGCAACCGGCGGGGCCAACTGGACGCAGAGCAACGGTTGGCTGACCGGCGCACCGCTGGGGGCATGGTACGGGGTGGAGGCGGATGGTTCCGGGAGGGTTACCGGGTTGTCCCTCGTGGACAACAACCTTTCCGGTTCGATTCCGCCCGAGCTCGGCGACCTCGCGAGCCTGACGTACCTGGATCTGGGCGCCAACGATCTCTCCGGTTCGATTCCACCGGAGCTCGGGAACCTCGCGAGCCTGACGATCCTGCAACTGGACGAAAACGATCTCTCCGGTTCGATTCCACCGGAGCTCGGGAACCTCGCCAGCCTGACGGTCCTGGCGCTGCACACCAACGCCCTGACGGGAGCCATTCCGCCCGATCTCGGGAACCTTGCGAGCTTGACGCACTTGGGGCTCCCCACCAACGCCCTGACGGGAGCCATCCCGTCCGAGCTCGGCGACCTCGCGAGCCTGACGTACCTGGATCTGGTCGCCAACGATCTGTCCGGTTCGATTCCACCGGAGCTCGGGAACCTCGCCAGCCTGACGATCCTGCAACTGGCCGAAAACGATCTCTCCGGTTCGATTCCACCGGAACTCGGGAACCTCGCCAGCCTCACGACGCTGTCTCTCCACACGAACGCCCTGACGGGAGCCCTCCCGGAGAGCTTTCTGCAGCTCGCCCGCTTGGCAACGCTGGTTGTTAGGGGCACCTCGATTTGCGTTCCCGAGAGCGCCGCGTTCACCGCGTGGCTGGCAGGGCTCCAATACCACGACACCGACCAACTGGCATCGTGCAGCGCCGGCCAGGATCAGGACTGATACCAGCCGGACGTGCGGACGGCGGGTCCTTCCCCTAGTAGCGGTAGTGCTCCGGCTTGAAGGGACCGTCCTTCGGTACGCCGATGTAGTCCGCCTGCGTCTCCGTCAGTTCCGTCAGGCGGGCGCCGAGGTGGTCGAGGTGCAGGCGCGCCACCTTCTCGTCCAGGTGCTTCGGCAGCATGTAGACCTGCCGCTCGTACGCTCCATGGTTCCGCGCCAGTTCGATCTGCGCCAGCACCTGGTTGGTGAAGCTCGCGCTCATCACGAAACTCGGGTGCCCCGTCGCATTTCCCAGGTTGAGCAGGCGCCCCTCGGACAGGATGAGCACCGAGTGCCCGTCCTCGAACACGAACTCGTCGTACTGCGGTTTGATGTTGTTCCGGGTCACGCCGGCCTTGGCGAGACCGGCCATGTCGATCTCGTTGTCGAAGTGGCCGATGTTTCCGACGATCGCCTTGTCCTTCATGCGCGCCATGTGCCCGGAGGTGATCACGTCGCGGTTGCCCGTCGCCGTGATGAAGATGTCCGCCGTCTCCACCACGTCCTCGAGCGTCCGCACCTGGAAGCCCTCCATCGCGGCCTGCAGCGCGCAGATCGGGTCGATCTCCGTGACGACGACATGCGCGCCCTGGCCCTTGAGCGCCTGCGCGCACCCCTTGCCGACCTCGCCGTACCCGCAGACCACCGCGGTCTTGCCCGAGATCATCACGTCCGAGGCGCGGTTCAGTCCGTCGATGACCGAATGACGGCAGCCGTAGATGTTGTCGAACTTCGACTTCGTCACCGAGTCGTTCACGTTGATGGCGGGGAAGAGAAGCGTCCCCTCCGAGGCCATCTCGTACAGGCGATGGACGCCGGTCGTCGTCTCCTCCGACACCCCCTGGATGGCGGGCGCCGTGCGTCCCCAGCGTCCGGGATCCTTCGCCGCGATCCGGCGCAGCGTCTCGAGGATCACGCCCCATTCCTCCGGCTCCGTCTCGGGATCGAAGGCCGGAATCTCCCCCGCCTTCTCGAACTCGAGACCGCGGTGGAGGAGAAGCGTCGCGTCGCCCCCATCGTCGACGATGAGGTCGGGTCCCGAGCCGTCGGGCCACAGGAGCGCCTGATCCGTGCACCACCAGTACTCCTCGAGCGTCTCCCCCTTCCAGGCGAAGACCGGGATCCCTTGCGGATCCTCCGGCGTCCCGTCCGGCCCCACGGCGACGGCCGCGGCGGCGTGATCCTGGGTCGAGAAGATGTTGCAGGAGACCCAGCGCACGTCCGCGCCCAGATCGGCCAGCGTCTCGATGAGAACGGCCGTCTGCACGGTCATGTGCAGCGAGCCCATCACCTTCCGTCCCGCCAGCGGCTGCGCGTCCCGGTATTCCGCGCGCACGGACATCAGCCCCGGCATCTCGTGCTCGGCGAGCCGGATCTCCTTGCGGCCCCACTCCGCCAGGCTCAGGTCGGCCACCTTGAACGGAAGCCGGCCGGCGGCGGTCTCGGTCATGTCGTGTAGTACGGCGCTTTCCATCGTCTATCTCCTTCGGTGTTCAGGCAGGTTCAGACAGCGTTCAGACAGTTTTCCGGGCAGTGGCGGCGAAGAGCGCGGGCCCCGACGCCTCGGGCTCCGGGGCGAGCGGAATGTGATGGTACGCTTCGAGGCCGGCGAGACGCGTCCAGTCCCGCATCTGATCCTCGGTGAAGCCGGGCCAGAGGTGGCCCATGGTCTCGCGGTATTCGTTTCTTTCGTGCGCGCGCATGTCCAGCACGAGCAGGCGTCCGCCCGGAGCCAGGGCGCGGGCCGCCTCGGCCAGCACCCGTCCGGGGTCCACCGCGAAGTGGAGGACGAGCATCAGGAAAGCCAGGTCGAGTTCCGCGTCGTCAACCGGGAGCGACTCCAGCTCTCCTTCGCGGACCTCGACGTTCTCACGATCGCCCAGCCGGACCTCGGCCGCCTGCAACATCTCCGGCGACCGGTCGACCGCGATCACCCGATTCACGAAGGGCGCGACCATGTTTGCGAGCGTCCCCGTACCCGCGCCGAGGTCCCCCACGACCCACTCCGGATCGAGCAGCCCGAACAACGCCGCGAATCGTGCGTCGCTCCCGAACAGCTCATCGCGGAGGGAATCCCATTCCGCCGCTGACTCCGAGAAGAAGGCCACCGCGCGCTCTCGGCGCTCGGCGAGCACGCTCTGCGCCCGCTCGGCATCATCCGCGGCCCAACGGGCGCCCGCGAGCGTCCCGGCCGTGAGTTGCCACAACTCCCCGGCGCCGGGCTCGAGCTCCCCCTCCAGGCGGTAGTAGCGGGTCTTGCCGTCCTGCCGTCGACGCACCCAGCCGTCGTCCGCCAGCACCTTCAGGTGGCGCGAGACGGTGGACTGCGGCAGCTGGAGCACCGAAACCAGTTCGGACACCGTGAATTCGTGCCGCTCCAGCAGAGTGAGAATCCTCAACCGGTTCTCGTCCCCAAGGGATTCGAACCGGGAGAGCAGATCCTGCGTCGGAGCGATGCCAGTCGTGATCGTCATATCCATAAATCCAAATATATGGATATGTGAAGCGTGGTGCTACTGCCTCCTCAGGACCGGCCCGATGTCTCGTTCCCGGGCCGAACCGTTCGGCCGTCAGCTTGACCCTATCACGGTACAAGCTAGCTTCACGGTCCACGTCGGGGCGTGGCGCAGCCCGGTAGCGCGCCTGAATGGGGTTCAGGAGGTCGCGAGTTCAAATCTCGCCGCCCCGATTTTCTTCAAATTGCAGCACCTCGGTTTTGTCGTCTTCTCCGGAGTCTGGACCATGGGCTCACGATCGGTCGTAGCGACGGTCGCCTTTATGTCCCTCCTCTCCTGGCCGACTTCAGCCACCGCGCAGGAGACTTCCCCACCGCTTGCGATCGTGGGGGCTACGATCATCGACGGAAACGGCGGTGTCCCCATCGCGGACGGTACGATCGTCATCGAGGGCGATCGAATCGTCGGGGTGGGCGATCGCGCCTCGGTGGCTGTCCCCGAGGGTGCCGAAGTCATCGACGGAACCGGGAAGTTCGTCACACCCGGGTTCGTGGACACGAACGTCCACATGTCGCTCGCCTTCGGTCGCGGAGGCCGCGTCGAGGAGCACGCGGCGTACTGGGCGCACCACGAGCAGGTCATCCTCCAGGGACTCCAGCTCCACCTCAAGCACGGCGTGACGACGGTCCGGGACAGCTACGGCGTCCTGCGTCCCATGCAGCGGGTCAAGAAGAAGATCGACTCGGGCGAGGAGATCGGCCCGCGCACCTACCTCGCCGGCAACATCGTGGGCTGGGGCGGCCCCGCCTCGGAGACCTTCGCCGGGCTCCCGGAGTCGGAGATCAGCTTCTTCGCCGAGCAGATGAACGACGAGGTCACGCTCGGGAGCGGCGAAGAGATGATGCACATGACGCCGGACGAACTGCGCGTCGCGATCAACGGCTACCTCGATCACGGGCCCGACTTCATCAAGTACGGCGCCACGCACCACTTCAACTATCCGGCGGGGATCTCCTTCTCGCCGCGGGCCCAGCGGGTGATCGTCGAGGAGACGCACAAGCGCGGTCTCATCGCCGAGACGCACGCCACGAGCCTCGAAGGCCTGCGCCTCTCGATCCTCGCCGGAATCGACCTCATCCAGCACCCGGACAACGTCGGGAACCGCACGATCACCGATGAACTCGTCGACATGATCGTCGAGCGCGACATCGTGTGCTCGATGCTCATCAACCAGTTCACGGGCCCCAGCTGGCAGTTCCACGTCCGCAACATGGAGCGCGCTCGGGAGGACCTCGCCGAGGCCCAGGCCGCCGACCGCCAGCGGCGCATCCCCCCGACGACCGCGGAGATCCGCCGCCGCGTCCAGGACACCGGCCTGCCGCAGCCGGGATCCGTGATGGAGGGGCGCTATACGACGAAGCGCACGAACGCGAAGAAGCTGATCGAGGCCGGCTGCATCGTGACGGTCGGCACCGACAACACGCTCTTCGGGCGCGGCGGCGTGGCGGCGGACTTCCTGCGCGAAGAACCCGAGAACATGGAGCACCAGCTGCCGGGTCTGGGCACGATCTTCGCGATCGAGGGGCTGGTCGAACTCGGCATGACACCGTCCGAGGCGATCGTCGCCGCCACGAAGAACGGCGCCATCGCAAGCAAGGCGCTCGACGAATACGGCACACTCGAGCCGGGGAAGGCGGCAGACGTCGTCGTCCTCGACGCGGACCCGCTCGCCGACATCGCAAACATCCGGCAGCTATCCACGGTCATCAAGGGCGGCCGGATCATCGACGTCGATGCTCTCCCGACGAACCCGATCGCCCTCGACTGGGCCGCCGGTGCCGTGAAGAGGTAGAGTGGGTCGACCCTCGGAGCTACAAGTCTAGTCCGCCGAATCCGAGTTCTCGGGATCGGGCTGTTCTGTTGCGGGCGGCAACGCTGACGGCACAACGGCGGGCCTGTAGCTCATGCGGATGATGAAGACCAGTAGCATCTCGAGGATCACCAGCGTGGCACCGACGACAACCCTCCCCGTAAGAATCGAACCCAGTCCCCCGACGATCAGTAGAGCGTCAACGAGTGGTGGCACAACGGCGGTAACCCTGGTGCCGAACGCGTATGCCTTGCTTTCACGCTGTTCGATCGCGCGCCGGTGTTGCCCCTGTTCACGGAACTCCCGAACGATAAGGTCGCCCGCCCCCGGTACCGCCCGGTTGAACTCCCGAAGGGTCTCCGGGTCCGGCATTGGGCCGGCCCAGAACTCAACAATCTCTTCGTACTTCCTCGGTCCCTGCGCTTCGCCGCGATCTCGCCGCTCGGGCACATGACTATCGCCCGGTGGCTCGGGGGTCATCCGGTGAACAACTCCGTCTGCTCCGGCTCGTAGTCCTGCTTCTTCATGACTCGATGCGTGGCGATGTTGAGGTCGTTGAGGACGACGTGGAAATCGCGCATGACCACTGCGGCATCGGGGAGACGCCGCCGCTTGGGGGGAGGATCCTGGAAATAGGTGAAAGGGAGATACCTGCGAGCCGCGTAGCTGCGAACCGCGCGGACGAGCTTGCCCATGCTACCCTCCCTTCCACCCTTCGTCTGATCCCGTTTTCGAGGCTCTGCCATCTGGTACGTCGGCCTCCGTGCTTTGGGTTCCCGTTCCTTCCAAACTCTAGCCGAGCGGGCTAGTTGGAGCAACGACAATTCATCCAGGAAGCGGTAGTGGTGGGGTACGTTTGGCGGGGGTGATACGCTCGCTAGGGCATCAGGGGCAGCAGGACGTGCGAGGCGCTCCCCGCCTCGTGGTGGACCGTGTTGTTCGCGACGCGCCACCGGCGGTCGCGCGGATTCCCGGTGTTTCGGTTGATGTCGAAGTTGGGGAAGCTGCTGCTGTAGACATCGACGCGGATCCGGTGTCCCGCCTTGAACAGGTTGGCCGAGGGCTCAAGCGGGAACTCGAGCCGGTAGACCTCGCCTTCCGTCATGAGCACCGACTGCTCGAACCCGTCCCGGTAGCGCGCGCGGAGGATCCCCTCGGAGACCGGGAACGCGTACCCGCTCGGATAGTCCGGACTCGTCGGATGCACGTCGAGGAGCTTCACGTAGAAGTCGGTGTCCGGGGCGTCGGATGAGATGAAGAGGACCGCCGTGATGTCTCCGGCGATCGTCAGATCTTCGGGGAGCGGCGCGGTCTGGAACACGAGCACGTCCGGGCGGGAGGCGATCGGCATGCCGGGGATCCCGTGGCCGGGCAGCGTCTCCATCTCGATCTGGTCGCGCGGGCCCATCCCCTGGAAGCCGAACTCGAGCGCCGGGCCGTAGGCCACGATGCAGCGGCCGTTGCTGGAGACCGTGTTGCGCGGGTCGTAGGTGTAGGTCGTCGAGGCGGAGCGAGCGGACGGCGCCTCGGGAGCGAGCGCTCCCCCCTCGTGCAGATAGAACTCGGTGGGTTGAGCCACAGCCGGGGGCCAGTTCTCCTCGTAGCGCCACTCGCCGCCCTGGTTGATGCGGCCGTTCTCGGCCCGCCGGCCATCGCCGCCGCCCATGATGAAATACTTCGCGGGGGCCCACACGTCGGCGCTCTCGTCGCCCTTGAGCCAGCGGTCGAACCAGCGCAGTTCGAGGTTCAGGTAGTCGTCGTAGGTGACGACCCGGGCGCCCTCCGTGCCGAAGTTCACGTCCCCGATCGACGACGCGAAGTTGTTGTGCGTCCAGGGACCGATGAGGATGTGCTGGTTCTCCCGCCCCATTTCGACCATCGCCTGGTAGCCGTCGCTGATCGTGCGCGGATACCAGTCGAACCAGCCCACCACCCACAGGATCGGCATGTCCGGGTACGACGCGAAGTGCTCGTCCATGCCCAGTCCCGGCTGCCGCCAGAAGTCGCTGTAGTCGTAGTTCTCGAAGTAGAGCTGGAAGGCGGCTTCCTCGTAGGTCGGTGCGAGGCTGAGGGGCGTCTCCCCACGCCGCCACGGGATGCGCGAGGCCCAGTCGAGGAACGTCTGCCCGGTGCGCATCTCGTCGATCGCCTCGGTGATCTGCGGGTTCGCCCGCGCCTCGTTCCCGTTCGACGCGACCGACAGAATCCACTGCAGCAGCCCCAGACCCAGGGCGCCGCCGCACTTCATGCTGTAGGTGTAGGCGTTCGTCGGGCCCTCGTACGGGATCATCGTCTTGAGCCCGGGCGGGTTCAGCGTCGCGGTCTCGAACTGGACCCACGCCTGGTACGAGACGCCGTACGTACCCACCTGCCCGTCGCAGGACGGGTGCCGCGCGACCCACTCCACCGTGTCGTAGCCGTCCTCCGGCTCCTGCACGAATGGGAAGAAGTCTCCCCCGGAGTTGAAGCGCCCCCGGCAGTCCTGGACCACGGAGACGTACCCGTTCCGCGCGAAGAACATCGCGTGGTCGATCGAGATCGGGCGCATCTTGTCGTACGGCGTCCGCGCGAGGACGGCAGGAAGCGGTTCCTCCAGCGGGACGCCGTCCTCCGCCGGCAGGTAGAGATCGGTCATGAGGTCGAGGCCGTCGCGCATGGGGACCGGCACGTCCTTCACGATGACGACATCCCCGTCGGTCTCCGCGGAGAGGGCGCGATCCCGGGCCTCGGTGCTCCCGGCCAGCGCCTCCGGGTCGAACGCGGCGCCCAGTCCGGCCATCCCCGCTCCCGCCAATCCGGCTCGAACGAACGATCTGCGGTCCATGAGACCTCCTCCGGTGCGTGTGCGAGGGGACGATCCGCGACGATGGCCCCACGATTCCCAACCTATGGGTCCAATCCGGAGCGTCCAGACGCGGCGGGCAGTGGTACGCTCGATCCCGCCCGGCGGCGCGCCTTGTCCGGGGAAGCGGCCGCGTCGAAGGTTGGTGGCGCGATGACGGGCAACCAGTTCCACCTCGGGATAGATGTGGGCGGCACCTTCACGGACGCGGTCCTGATCTGTGAGGAGACGGGGCGCATCGATACCGCCAAGGTCCCGTCCACGCCCGCCGATCCCTCCATCGGATTCATGGCGGCGGTGGAGCGCGCGCTCGAGACGGGCGGCGTCGATCCCGGGGCCATCTCCCACCTCGTCCACGGGACGACCGTCGCCACCAACTCGCTCATCGAGGGGAAGACGCCGAAGACGGCCTTCGTGACCACCGAGGGTTTCGGCGACATGCTCGAGATCGCCCGCCAGGTCCGGCCTTCGCTCTACGATGTCCACTTCGAGAAGCTCCGCCCGCTCGTCCCGCGTGATCTGTGCTACGAGGTGCCGGAGAGACTGGACGCGGCAGGCGGCGTGCTCCGGCCTCTTGAGGAGGACGCCATCCGGGAGATCTCCGCGGCGCTGCGGGAGCAAGGCGTCCGGTCCGTGGCGGTGTGTCTCCTGCACGGCTACGCGAACCCCGTTCACGAGACGCGCGTGGCCGAGATCCTTCGCGAAGAGGATCCGGAGCTTCTCATCTCCCTCTCATCCAGCGTGTGTCCGGAGTTCCGGGAGTACTTCCGGGCCAGTACCTGTGTGATCAACGCCTGCATCATTCCCGTCGTGGCGCGCTATCTCGCCGGGATTGAGGCCGGGCTGGGGCGCGCCGGCGTGGAGGCCGAGCTTCTCGTCATGCAGTCCAACGGTGGGGTGCTGACCGCGGAACAGGCGGCGAGCAAGCCGGTGTTCATGGTCGAGTCCGGACCTGCCGCGGGCGTGGTCTCCGCCAACTTCATCGCGGGCCAGCTGGGCCACGAGGACCTGATTTCGTTCGACATGGGCGGGACGACGGCCAAGGCCGGCCTCGTCCTCGATGGCCGTCCCAGGGTCACGAAGGAATACGAGGTGGGCGCGCAGGCCCAGCCGGGACAGGGGATGACGCGGGCCGCCGGCTACCCGATCCGCACGCCGGTCATCGACCTTGTGGAGGTGGGCGCGGGCGGCGGAAGCCTCGCCTGGGTGGACGCCGGCGGAGGGCTCCGCGTGGGGCCCCGGAGCGCGGGCGCCGACCCGGGGCCCATCTGCTACGGGAGGGGCGGGACGGAGCCCACGATCACGGACGCCAACCTCGTGCTCGGCCGCCTGAACCCGGACTACTTCCTCGGCGGCGAGATGGCACTCGACGCGGAGGCGGCGGCCGCGGGAATCCGTGAGCGGTGCGCCGAGCCGCTCGGCCTGAACCCGACCGAGGCGGCCAACGGGATCCTCGAGATCGCGAACGCGACGATGGTCAACGCGCTGCGGCTCGTGACGGTGCGCCGGGGCAACGACCCGCGGGAGCTGACGATGGTCGCCTTCGGAGGGGCCGGCCCGCTGCACGCGAACCGGCTGTGCATCGAGATGCAGATTCCGGCGCTCGTGATCCCGCCGAGCCCCGGGACGGCGTCCGCCCTTGGCCTCCTCGTCACAGACCTCCGGCACGAGTTCTCGCGCACGCACGTCATGGCCGCCGACGCCGCGGACGGTGCGCCCGCTGATTTCACGGAGCGGATTCGGTCGCTTTTCGAAGGGATGGAGGAGGAGGGTCGGCGCACGCTGCGACGCGAAGGCGTGGCCCCCGAGGAGATGGACTTCCGGCGCGGGATCGAGATGCGGTATGCCGGTCAGTCCTCCGAGGTGGCGGTGACGTTGCCGCACGACGGCGCGGCCGGGGAGGCGAACGGGGCGCTGGACACTGCCGGGTTGAACGCTGCGGCGCTGGCCGACGCGGTTAGCCGCTTCCATGCCGAGCACGAGCGGGCGTACGGACACGGGTATCCGGAGCAGCCCGTCGAACTCGTGAACTTCACCGTCACGGCCATCGGCAGGATCGCGCGGCCGCGGCTCCCGAGGATCGGCTCGAACGGTGGGGGCGAGTCGGATGCGCAGCGAGGGACGAGACAGGTGTTCTTCTCGGACGCCGCCGGCTTCGTCGAGACCGCGATCTACGACCGGGCTCGGCTGGCGGCGGGCCACATCGTCGCGGGTCCCGCGATCATCGAGGAGGTCGACTCCACGACGCTCGTCCATGCGGGGTACCGTGCCGCGGTGGACGATTTCGGCAACCTCCTCATCTCTCCGCGGGGCGCCGCGTGAACGGGCCGGACCCGCGTGGAGGGCGCCTCAACCCCTGGCTGGCGCTCCTCATCCTCGTCCTTCTGGGCTTCGGCTACATCGGGCTCTGGGGCTGGCTCCTGCGTGGCTAGGCCGGGGGGCACGCGATGATGGACGGCGTGCAGCTCTCGTGGTGGCTCATCGGGGGCTACCTCGCCCTCATGCTGGGGATCGGCGTGTGGTTCCGGCGGCGCGTGCGCTCCGTCGAGGACATGGCGGTGGCCGGACGCAACTCGGGGGTGTGGCTCATCGCCTTCTCCGTCGCCGCCACCTGGATCAACGGGACGACGCTGATCGGGATCTCGGCGCTCGGCGCGGACTTCGGACTCGACGCGTACTGGAGCGGCGGCTCCTTCATGCTGGGCACGATCTGGATCGCGTACTTCATCATCCCGCGGCTCTGGGAGACCGGCGTCATCACGATCCCGGAACTCTTCGGCCGCTGCTTCGGCCCCCGGCACCGGATCGTCTCGTTGCTGCTCGTCATCCTGAGAGACATGGGCGTGACGGCGGGGACGATCGGCGCGCTGACCCTCGTCACCACGGCGGTCCTTGGCCTCTCGGTGGCCGAGTCGCTCCTCCTCTGGCTCGGCGTCACATCGGTCTACGTGTTCCTGGGCGGCATGTGGGCGGTGATGGCCACCGACGCGATCCAGTTCTTCATCATCCTGGCCGGCTCCATAGCGGTACTCGTGGCGGGGCTCGCCGCCGCGGGCGGATTTGGGGGGCTGAGCGCCGGTGTCGATCCGGCGCTGATCGACATCTTCGGGCGGGCCGGCGTCACACAGGTTCTGGCCTGGATCGTCATCGGTCTGGCGATCACCGGCGCCTACCAGGGGCTGATCCAGCGCGGGTTCGCGGCGAAGAGCGCCGAGGTGGCCCGCCGCGGCTTCCTGTACGGCGGGGTCATCGCCTCGATCTGGTACATGACGCCGCCTCTGATCGGGATCGTCGCCCGCACGATCTACGGGCCCGGCCTCGCGGCCGAGGACGCCTTCGTCACGCTCGCGTTCGGGGCGGCGGGGAACGAACTGGCGAGCCTCGTCGTCGTATGCGTGCTGGCGGCGAGCATGTCGACGCTCTCCAGCACCATCAACACGATCGCGTCCAACTTCACGCTCGATCTGTACGCGCGCTTCATCGCGCCCACGGCCAGCGCCGCCCGACAACTTTGGGTGTACCGCCTCAACGTCCTCCTCGTGGGGGCGCTGGCGGCCGCGCTCTACCTGGCGCTGCCGCTCCTCATCGAACTGTTCTGGATCGGAGGACGGATCATGGGAGCCTCCGTCGCCCCCGCGCTGATCGGGATCGTCCTCTTCCCATCGCTGCGGGAAGCGCCGAGGACGGTCATGGCGGCGATGCTGATCGGGGCCGGGATCCAGACCGCGTGGCAGACGTTCGGGGCGATCCGCGAGGTGGGCGCCGTCGTCATCATCTGGGAACTGGACCCGATCCTCGTGGGGCTTCCCCTCACGATCCTGATTCTGTGGCTCGGGGCGCGTCTCGAAACTCGAACGGGCGGCCACAATGCCGCAGCCTGAGAGCCGCACCGGGGGGCCTGTGGATCCGGTCCTGTTCGAGGTGATCCGGAACGCGCTCGTGGAGGCGACGGAGGAGATGTCGGTCACGCTCCAGCGCACCGCCTATTCGACCAACATCAAGACGCGGCTCGACTATTCGTGCGCCTTCGTGGACGCGGACGGGCGCATGATCGCGCAGGCCTTCTGCCAGCCCGCGCACCTGGTGACGATCGGACGGCTCGTCCCCCGCGCGGTGGCCGAGTACGAGGCCGAGCACGGGGAGGGGACGCTCGGTCCGGGGGACGGGCTGCTGGTCAACGATCCGCACCGGCAGGCGAGCCACCTCAACGACGTGTTTCTCATCACCCCCTTCTTCCACGGGGGCGAACGGGTGGGATACGTCGCCAACTGCTGTCACCACGTGGACGTGGGAGGTGGGGCGCCGGCGAGCATCGGGGCGTTCCGCGAGATCTACCAGGAGGGGATCATCCTGCCCGTCGTGAAGCTCTTCGATGGCGGCGACCTGGTGGACGACGTCCTGAAGCTCATGCTCGCCAACGTGCGCGCGAAGAAGGAGGTGGCGGGCGACCTGCGGGCGCAGCACGCGGCGAACGAGATCGGGCTGCGGCGGCTGTCCGCGCTGTGGGAGCGCTACGGCCCGGAGAAGCTACGCTCCTACATGGAACGGATGATCGAGTACAGCGAGCGGCGGCTGCGGACGGAGCTGGCGGAGCTTCCGCGGGGAGAGTTCGCGGCGGAGGGGTGCCTCGACGACGACGGCATCACCGGGGAGCCGGTTCACCTGAAGGTCCGGATCCGCTTCGACGGCTCGACGGCACGCTTCGACTTCACGGGGACGGACGCGCAGCGCGCGGCGCCGATGAACTGCAACCTGACGCAGTGCTTCACCGCCTGCGTCTACGTGCTCAAGTGCCTGGTCGATCCGGACATCCCGCTGAACGAGGGCTTCTATCGGCCGATCGAGGTGGTGGCGCCCGAGGGATCCGCGGTGAACGTCCGGCCGCCGGCCGGGGTGGTCGGTGGGTGGGAAGTGGCGATGCGGCTGTGCGACATCATGTTCCGGGCGCTCGCCGACCCCATGCCGGAGCGCGTGCCCGCGGGAACGAAGGGGATGATCTGCCACGTGGGGTTCGGGGGCGAGGACCCGGCGACGGGAGAGTACTACTGCTTCCTCGAGACGCTCGCGGGCGGCTACGGCGGACGGCACGATGCGGACGGCCCGGACGCGGTCCAGACCCACATCCAGAACACCCAGAACGCGCCCATCGAGGAGACCGAACTCAACTATCCGGTGCGCATCCACGAGTACAGCTTGGTTCCCGACTCGGAGGGGGCGGGCCGGCAGCGGGGCGGCCTCGCGCTGTGTCGCGAGTACGAGTTCGTGGGGCACGAGCCGACGTTCACGACGCTGGCGGACCGGGCGCGGTTCCCGGCCCACGGCCTGCACGGGGGCGGCGACGGGAGGGTGGCCAGCTACCGGCTGATCTCGGGCGGAGCGGCGCGGGATCTCGGCTCGAAAGCGACGGTGCAGTTGGCGACCGGCGATCGAGTGCGGATCGAGACGGCGGGCGGCGGCGGATTCGGACCGGCTCACGAACGGGATCCGGAGGCCGTGCTCCGGGACGTGCGCGAAGGCAAGATCTCCCGGGCCCGGGCGCGGCAGGCCTACGGCGTGGCCATCAATTCAGGGGCATGGGCCGTCGACCTCGCGGAGACCGAGAGACTGCGCGGATGAGCGGGGCGACCACTCCGGGGTCGAAGACCGCCGATGCCGTCGTCATCGGGGGCGGCATCATGGGCGCCAGCGCCGCGCACTTCCTCGCGAAGAGGGGGTTCGGCCGCGTCGTCCTGCTCGAGAAGGGGCGCTTGGCGGGCGTCAGTACCGGCCACTCCGCGGCGATCGTCCGCACGTACTACTCGAATCCGATCACGCTCGAACTGGCGAAGCGGGCCCTCCACATGTTCGAGAACGACCGGGACCTGCTCGGCGGCGACTGCGGGTTCCGGCCGATCGGCTTTCTGCTCCTGATCAGCGAGCGTCTGCGCGCCGCCGGGGAACACATCCTCGAATCCGAGGGGCGGCACGGACTCCAGGTCGAACGCCTCACCGTGGAAGAGGTGGCCGACTTGGCGCCTCCCCTCTCGCTGGATGGCGTCTCGTACGGGATCGTGGAGCCGCGCTCGGGCTACGCCGATCCCACGCGGACGACCGAGAACCTGGTGGCGGCAGCGCGCCCATGGGGACTCGAGCCCCGCGCCGGCGTCGCGGCCACGGGGGTCCGCCTGCACGGAGACCGGGTGGTCGGCGTGGAGACGGAGGAGGGGACGATCGCGACGAACGTAGTCGTGAACGCCGCGGGCCCCTGGGCGGGACGCGTCGGCTCGTGGCTCGGACTCAGGTACTCGCTGCGCTGCAGCCGCGAGAGCGACCTCTTCGTGGAGAGGCCGTCCCACTTCGGCGATCTCCCCGTGGTGTCTGATCCGGGTCTCCGCTTCTACCTGCGGCCCTACGGGGACGATCGCCTCATCGTCGGACTGGGCGCGCCCAAGGACATCGAGCCGGTGGATCCTGACGAGTGCGATTCGGCCCTCGATCCGGAGGTGCGCGAGCGCATCGAGCGTCCGCTGTTCCAGCGAATCCCGGCGCTGTCCCGCGCCCAACACCTGGGCGGCTACGCCTCTCTCTACACGATCACGGACGACTGGCATCCGATCGTGGGCCCGGAGCCGGACCTGGAGGGCTACTACGCCTTCTTCGGCGGTAGCGGCCACGGCTTCAAGCTCGGCCCCCCGATTGGAGAAGCGCTCGCCGACGTGATCTGCGGGGAGGCGCCCGAGATCGACCTCGCGCCCTTCCGCCCCGGCCGCTTCATCGACGGCGAGCCCCTAACCTCCGCCTGGGGCGAGGGCAACCGTGGCTGAGTTGATTCGTGGTTAACGGGTGCCGGTACGTTGATTGCAGACACCATCATCCGGCTTCATTCGGGGTTGCAATCCAGTCGATATTCGGTTTTTATTCGGTAACGATGTCTCCGCAGATGCCCAGTCACAGGTATCAGCTGCATGGGTGAACAAACAGCAATCGAATGGACCGACGCCACGTGGAATCCGGTTACCGGCTGCACGAAGGTAAGCGCCGGTTGCGACAACTGTTACGCGGCAGCGTTCGCCCGCCGCCGACTCAGGCATACGTATCTGCCTCGTCGGCCCGCAGTCGAAACGGAAGAGAACGCGGAGGATCCGTTTGCCGTGAGGTTGTGGCCCGAGCGTCTGGGGCAACCCGAACGCTGGTCCCAGCCACGGATGATCTTCGTGAACTCGATGTCCGATCTGTTCCACAAGGACATCCCGGTCGAATACGTACGCCGCATCTTCGAGGTCATGCTGACCTGCGACCGACACATCTACCAGGTGCTCACCAAGCGTCCGGCCCGGGCGGCCGCCTTCTGGGTGTCACACTGCGACGCGTTGGGGCATACCGAGATCCCGGCGCACATCTGGCTGGGTACTTCGATCGAGAACCAGAGAGTCGCTTACCGCCGCTCGCACCTGGCTCGAGTCCCCGCCGCAGTGCGTTTCCTTTCGTGCGAGCCGTTACTTGGCCCTCTGAAACTCGACCTCGAGGGCATCCACTGGGTCATCGTCGGAGGCGAGAGCGGGCCGAATCATCGACCCATGGAACTGAGCTGGCCACGCACGATCCGCGAGCAATGCCAACGGAACTCCGTGCCCTTCTTCTTCAAGCAATGGGGCGGCCACACGCCGAAGGCCGGCGGCCGACTCCTGGACGGGCGGGAATGGAGCGAGTTCCCCCCAGTCATGACTTCAGCACCAGCAGCCGCTTCCGCGGGACCGCAGGAACTACCCGACCTGAAGTTGTGGGCACGGATTCGGTCGCACCGTCCCGTCGTTAGCACTCGTCGGAGTTGATCGCTTCGAGCTTCCTGCGCACCCGTTCTACCCTGCGCCGGTTCACCCCGAAATCGAAGAGGCCGACGCGAGACGCCGCCGTGACGTGGGCGACGCCCTCCGACGGACACCACCGGAACTCCAGATCGTCGCGGAACCCCACTCGAGTCCTGCACACGGCGTGCAGGTAATCGTCCGTCGCCGTCACGATATGGGTACGTGGCATGGCGGCCACGACGTCCCGAAGGCGACGAAAGAGTGTGACAGGGTCTCCTGACGTGTGAAACGGCGCCACCCGCTGAAACCACCAGCCACCAGGTTCGCTGCTTACATGGTCGTGCCTGAGCCGTCCGAGAGCGGCGTATCTCAATCCCGTTCCGTATCAGCGGGGGGTGAAGCGCTGGACCCGGCGGCCGGTGGAAGCCTCACCCACGTAGATGTTGCCGCGGGAGTCGACGCTCATCCCGTGGGGGCGCAGGAACTGGCCGAGTTGGCGCCCGCCGCGGCCGAAATCGCCCACGATCTCGAGGTCGCTGCGGCGCAGGATCCACACCTTGTGGTTGGTGCCGTCCGCGAGGTAGAGCCAGCGCTGCTCCGGGTCGGGTGAGAACGCGACGACGAAGGCCGAACCCGAAGCCCGCGTCAGGGGCGCGATGGTCTTCTCGGCCTGGAACGCGCCCTCCTGGTCGAACACCTGGATGCGGTTGCCGCGGCGGTCGGCCACGTAGATGAGGCCGTCGTTCGAGCCGGCGAGGCCGTGGACGGTGGAGAACTGGCGAGGCGGCGCCGAGTCCGGACCCCGGACCCCGTAGTCGTACTCGTAGGCGTCGTCCGGCGGCTCTCCGTACGCGCCCCAGTGGCGCAGGTAGGCTCCCGTCTCACCGTCGAACACGACGACGCGGCGGTTCCGGTAGCCGTCGGCGATGAAGACCTCGTTGTCGTCGGGGTCCACCCAGATGCCGGCGGGGCCGCCGAGAAGCTCCGGGTCGTCGCTCCCCGCGTTCTCGTCGTAACGACCGATCGTCATCACGAGGTCGCCTGAGCGCGTGAACTTCATGACGCGGTGGTGCCGGTAGGTGCCGACCCACACGTAGTCGTTGTGGTCGACGAAGATGCCGTGCGCGTTGCGCGGGAACTCGGACACGTCCTGCGTCGCGGGGTCGCCCCACCCTTGAACCACGTTCCCGTCCGCGTCGAACTCGATCACGACGGGTGCCGGGGCGCAGCAGGTGCCGATCGGCGGATCCTGCACCGCGGATGTCTCCTCCGGGGTCAGCGTCTCGGGGAGGTGCGTGACCCAGACGTGGTCACTCGCGTCGACGAACACGCCCGTCACCGAGCCCATGATCCAGAGGTTCGGCATCTCGCGCGGCCAGCCCGGATCGACCGCGAACGACGGCGCGCCGGTCTCGCTGGTCTCGCCGGTCTCGCCGGCCCCTCCCGCTTCAGGGTTCGCGCACGCCGGGAGGAGGACCGGAAGGACGAGGAGCGCGAGCATCCCGACCCCGGTTTCTGCGCGATTCCTCGCCGTTCCCGTGCGCCGTGTGCCGTTTCGCATGGCTATCCTCTGTCTCTCATCCGGGTTCCGTCCCGGATCGTTGCCTCCCGCAACGGGAAGATCCACTGTAGACGCTCACTCTCAGCGTGGGAGACCGTTCCATGTCGCGTCAAATGAAGCCGGGCCTGGTGGTGATGGGCTGCACGCTGACGTTGGGGTGCGCGCTCGCGCTGGGGTGTGCGCCGCCCGCGGGCGAAGACGCGAGCGTCGCCGACGCCGGGGAGATCGAGGCCGACCACCTCGTGGCGTCGCGGCCGGAGACGCTCAACTGGGGCTGGTATCCGATCGACAGGGAACCGGTCCTCCGCATCTCCTCGGGCGAAACCGTCCGCATCGAGACGCTGACCCATGTGGGCGCCACGCAGAACGAAGATCCGGTCGCGTTTCTCACCGGGCTCGGCGTGCCCCGGGAGGAGATTCTCGACGACGTGATCGACTTCTGGGCCTCGCGCGCGGACCGTCCCCGCGAGGGCCGCAGCGGGCACGTCATCACGGGACCGATCCACATCGAGGGCGCGGAGCCGGGCGACATGCTCGAGATCCGGATCCTCGACATCGAGACGCGCGTCCCGTGGGGCGTGAACTCCACCAGCGGGCAGGGCGGGATCTTCTCCCCGAGCTATCCCGGCGCCGCCCCGGAGGACGAGCCGCTCGACATCCCCGCCGGCCGACACCTGATCCGGACGGGTGAAGTGGACGGGCGGGAGGTGGCCTTCTTTTCTCCGGAGATCCAGGTGCCGCTGGCGCCGTTCATGGGCATCCTCGCCGTCGCGCCCGATCCGGTCGTGGGGGAGCCGGGGGTGACGGTGGAGGGGGTTCAGGCCTCGCGACCACCGGGGCCCTTCGGCGGCAACCTCGATGTGAAGGACCTCACCGCCGGTACGACCGTCTACCTCCCCGTCTTCCACCCGGGAGCCCTCTTCTACGCGGGGGATCCGCACGGGGCGCAGGGAGACGGCGAGGTGAGCGGAACGGCGATCGAGCAGTCGCTGACGGGCGTGTTCCGTTTCGTCCTGCACAAGGGAGTGTCGATTCCCGCGCCGAGGGCCGAGACCGACACGCACTACCTCATCATGGGGATCGACCTGGATCTGGATCGTGCGGCGCGCGAAGCCGTCCGGCTCGTCGTCGAGTTCCTGACGGAGGAGAAGGGACTCACGCCGGACAAGGCGCTGTCGCTGGCGAGCATCGCCGTCGACTTCCGCGTGAGCGAGGTCGTCGACCTCACGCAGGTCGTCACCGGGTTCATCCCGAAGAGCATCTTCCTCCAGGGGTGAAGGCTCCACGAGTCGACGCGCGGCAGGGACTGCCCCTCACCCGCCGAATCGCGCTCGCGGCCGCCATCGCCGCCGGCCTGGGCGTCGTCGGCGGGGTCGGCGGCCCGGGGCCCCTTGGAGTCGGCGAGTTGCGTGCCCAGGGAATCGGCGTCGAGAACCGGCAAGAGATGCGGGCCACGCGCGACGCGGGACGAACGCTGCGCCTGGACGGTTTCCTCGATGACGCGGTCTGGGAGGAAGCCGAGTTCGTCACCTCGTTTTGGCAGCGGGAGCCGGACGAGGGCGAGCCCGGCACGCGGCGCACGGAGGTCGCGTTCGCCTTCGACGACGAGGCGCTGTGGATCGCCGGGCGGATGTTCACGGACGATCCCGACGGCATCCAGGCCTACCGCACCCGCCGCGACCAGAACACCGGCTCCGAGCGGCTGCTCGTCTCGCTCGATCCCTACCTGAACCAACGCACGGCGGTCTCCTTCGGGGTGAACGCGGCGGGCAGCCGCACCGACTGGTACCATCCCGAGGACAACGTGACGAACCGCGACTACACGTGGGATCCCGTGTGGTCGGCGCGCGTGCAGCGCGACTCGCTGGGCTGGACGGCCGAGATGCGCATGCCGTTCTCGCAGCTGCGCTTCAACGGCGACGAGCCGGCGTGGGGCGTGAACATCAACCGCTACATGCCCGACATCCAGGAGAACCTCCTGTGGGAACTCGTGGTGCGGAGCGAGCCGGGGTGGGCCTCGCGACTGGGTGATTTGACCGGACTCGAGGGCGTGCGGGGCAGCCGCGGGATCGAGTTTCTGCCCTACGTGGCGGGCGATCTCCGGACTCCCACGAGCGGCCCCATGACGGGCGTGGTGACGCAGAGCGAATCGCGCGTGGGGGCCGACTTCAAGGTCGGTCTCGGTTCGAGCCTGACGCTCGACGCCGCCGTGAACCCCGACTTCGGGCAGGTCGAGGCGGACCCCGCAGTCGTGAACCTGACCGCGTTCGAGGAGGTGTTCGAGGAGCGCCGACCCTTCTTCACGGAGGGTCGCCAACTCATGGAGGGTCTGGGTCCGCGCTACTTCTACTCGCGCCGCATCGGCGCCCCGCCGCAGGGACGCGCCGTGGCCGACAGCGTGGTCGCACCCGATCAGACGACGATTCTCGGGGCGGGGAAGATGACGGGCCGGCTCCCGGGCGGGACTTCGGTGGGCGCGCTCTTCGCCGTCACCGGCCGCGAGGATGCCCGGGCGTTCGACTTCACCCACCGCGCCACGCGGATCGACACGACCGAGAGCGTTGTCCCGGTGGCCCCGCTGAGCGCGTTCGGGGTGGCGAGACTGGAGCAGGAGTTCGGGGAGGAGCGTTCCACGGTCGGTCTCACGGGGACGGCGCTCAGCCGCGAGGCTCGTCCCGAACTCGCCGCGCTCCTCCCGTGGCGGGTCTACGCCGGCGGCACGGACTGGAACCTGCGCTTCGGCGGGGGTGAGTACGAACTCACGGGACACGCGGGGTTCTCCCATCTGAGCGGCAACCCCGAGTCGATCCTGCGCGTGCAGCGCTCGAGCGCCCATTTCTTCCAGCGTCCGGACCGCGAGACCGCGCGGCTGGACCCCTCGCGCTCCATGCTGTCCGGGTATACCGCGGCCCTCGGCATGCAGAAGGTGGGCGGCCGGCGCTGGCTGTGGCGGGTGCGAGGCGAAGCCATCTCGCCCGGCTTCGAGATCAACGACGTGGGCCAGATGTTCAACGCGGACCGGCTAACGGCCGAAGCCGACATCGCGATCCGCGAGACCCTCCCGACCGCGTTCGCCCGCTCGTGGCGACTCGGGCTCACCTCGGCGAGCGCGTGGAACTTCGACGGCGTGCGCACCGAGACGACGCTCGGGGCCGACGCCACCGCCACTTGGCACAACTATCTGCGCACGACGCTCAACGGCGAATACCAGCCTCGCGCGCTCAGCGACCACCTGACACGTGGCGGCCCGCTCATGGAGACGCTGGCCCGCTGGCACGCCGGGCTGACGCTCGCCACCGACCGCTCCTTCCGGACCGGCTTCCGCCTCATGGGGTCCTACGGACAGGATGAAATCGGCGGATGGATGTACGACGTGAGCGGATCGCTCGCCCTCCGTCCGGGGACGGCGCTCCAGCTCGAGGTCGAGCCCAGTTACCGGCGCGAGATGGAATCCCGGCAGTACCTCACGACGCTGGCCGGCGGCCGGCGGGCCACGTTCGACCGGCGTTACATCTTCTCCGCCATCGACCGCAGCACCCTCGCCCTGCGTCTCCGCGGCTCCTACGCCTTCGGGCCGGATCTCACGCTCGAGGCCTACTTCGAGCCGTTCGCGGCCAGCGGGCGCCGCCACGGGCTGGGCGAACTCCTCGAGCCCGGCCACCGTGACCTGCTCGTATACGGCGCCATGGGCTCAAGGATCGATCGCCGGGCCGACGGTTCGTGGGACGTGACCCAGGGCGGCGCTTCGTTCACGCTCCCCGACGGCGACTTCAACATCCTCTCGATGCGCAGCAACGTTGTCCTGCGCTGGGAGTGGCAGCCGGGCAGCACGCTCTTCCTCGTGTGGCAGCAGGACCGCTCCGACATGCGGGCCTCAGGCGAACTCGTGGACCCGGGCCGCCTCGTCGACAGCCTGCGCGCGCGCGGCCAGCACGTGTTCCTGCTCAAGATCGCCTACTGGCTTCCGATCTGAGGAGACTGGGGCAGGCGTGAGAGGAGTGGAATGGGACCGGACATGACGGGGAAGGTCGCGCTCGTGACGGGTGGGACGAAGGGCATCGGGCGCGCGATCGCGGAACACCTGCTCGGGGCCGGCGCGTCCGTTGCGATTTGCGCGAGGACCGAGGCGGATGTGCGGGCCGCCGAGTCGGATCTCGGCGAGGGCGCACTGGGTATCGTGTGCGACGTGGCGGACCCGGGCGCCTGCGAGCGCATGGTCGAGGAGACCGTGGCCCGTTTCGGGCGGCTCGACATCCTGGTGAACAACGCGGGTCTCGGCGTCTTCAAGCCGCTCCAGGAGATGAGCGTCGAGGAGTGGCAGCTCCAGATCGACGTGAACCTGGGCGGGGTCTTCTACTGCTCGAAGGCGGCGCTCCCGCACCTCATCGCGAGCGGAGACGGGTTCATCGTGAACATCGCGTCGCTCGCCAGCCGCCATCCCTTTCGCGGCGGCACGGGGTACAACGCGAGCAAGTACGGCCTCCTCGGCCTCACCGAGGCGATGCTGCTCGACGTGCGCTACGACGACGTACGGGTCAGCATCGTGATGCCCGGCAGCGTGGACACGTGGTTCAACGGCAGGGAACAGGTGCCGGAGCGGACGTGGCGATTGCACGTGGACGACTGCGCCGCCGCGGTCATGCAGCTCCTCTCCTATCCGAAGGAGGCGCACGTGAGCCGCGTCGAACTCCGTCCGTCGCAGCCGCCCCGCAAGTGACGGCGGCGCCGGCGGGCCGCGACGGGGGCCCCGCTGACGAACTCGGCGCGCACGACTCCGTGGCGGGGGGCGTCCAGAACGCGCCGGGGCGGGCGGCGGAGATCGGGGCCGCCAACTTCCAGCTCTTCACGAAGCAGCCGAACCGCTGGGCCGAGCCGAAGATCGACGACGAGACGGCGGCGGCCTTCAGGGCGGCGCGGACCGAACACGGGATCGCGGTCGCCGGAGCCCACGACTCCTACCTCATCAACCTCTCCACACCGGACCGCCGGTTGTGGCGGATGTCGCAGCGCTCCTTCCAGGGCGAACTTGAGCGCTGCGCGCGCCTCGGCCTCGATTTCCTCGTGACTCATCCGGGAAACGCCACGGACGGCGACATCGAGGAGGGACTCACGCGCAACGCCCGGGGCGTGACCGAATCGCTGGAGGCCGTGGAGGGGCCGACCCGCGTCCTCCTCGAACTCACCGCCGGAGCCGGCACGACCGTCGGGGCGAGTTTCGAGAACCTCCGCGACATCCGCGATCGGATCCCGGAGTCCCAACGGCACCGCGTGGGCGTCTGTCTCGACACCTGCCACGCCTACTCGGCCGGCTACGATCTGGTCGGGGACTACGACGGCGTCTGGGCGGTGTTCGACGACATCCTCGGACTGGAACTGCTGGGCCTCATCCACATGAACGACTCGCAGCACCCCTTCGACTCCCGCAAGGATCGCCACGAAGAGATCGGGAAGGGAAGCCTGGGCGAGGGCCCCTTCCGCAGGATCATGACGGATCCGCAGCTCCATCATGTCCCCAAGATCCTGGAGACCCCGAAGCGTGATGACGGCGCGGACGCCGATGTCCGGAACCTCGCCCGCCTGCGGAGTTACAGGAGCGCCGACGCGCGACAGATGGAATCCGCCCGGGAAGGGAGTCGCTAGACATGTCAGATCCCGTGAAGACCGAACGCCGAGGGCACATCATCGAGGTCACGCTGGACCGGCCACCGGCCAACGCCATCGATGCGGCGACGAGCATCCGCATGGGCGAGGTCTTCTGCGACTTTCGTGACGACGACGATCTCCGCGTGGCGATCCTCGCCTCGGCGGGCGACCGCATCTTCTCGGCCGGCTGGGACCTCAAGGCCGCTGCCGGGGGAGAGCACGAGCGCATGGACTACGGGGCCGGGGGCTTCGGAGGAATCACGGAACTGTGGGATCTGACGAAGCCCGTGATCGCCGCCGTGAACGGCCTCGCGGTGGGAGGAGGGTGCGAAGTCATGCTCGCCGCCGATCTCATCGTCGCGAGCGAGGGCGCCGAGTTCTGGTTTCCGGAGACGCGGCTCGGGAACGTGCCCGACGCGGGAGGCGTCCAGCGGCTCCCGCGGAGGCTGCCGCGGAACGTCGCGATGGAGCTACTGCTGACCGGCCGCCGCATGGGCGCCGTGGAAGCACACGAATGGGGATTCGTGAACTGGGTCGTCCCTCCGGAGCAGGTGCTCGCAAAGGCCCGCGAAGTCGCCGAGGGCCTGGCACGAAACGCGCCCCTCTCGATGCAGGCGATCAAACAGGTCGTGCGCGGGATCGAGGGCCTGTCGATGCGCGACGCCTTCGAGGCCGTTCAGGAGGGTCGGTTCCCCGCCTACGAGCGCATGCTCGCCTCCGAGGACCACGCCGAAGGCCCCCGCGCCTTCACCGAGAAGCGCGAGCCCAACTTCAAGGGCCGATAGCCGGGGCTGGGCCAGGCGTGCGCGTCGCCTCGGTCAGTGCCAGCGTCGGCGTGATGACTCCACACGGTACAGGATGTAGTCCCGCAACGCGCACGCCACGCGACGATCGATGTACGGAACCGCGATCTTCCCGCACGCCAGCTGTACCTGAAGCGTGGCCAGTTCCTTCCGGCGCTGCAGCGGGGACTGCCTGACGGTCGCGGACTGAACCTTCCGCATGAGGAACGCCTTCACCTCGCGTCCGAAGAATCCGGTGCGGTTCGCCAGTCCATCGCGGTCGTACGCGTATCCCTGCCGGCGCCACCGCTGCCAGGCGGCCAGCGCCGCAACCGGGATGGAGGCGGCCAACCAGAAGAGGATCGTGGAGGTGCGGGCGAACATTCCGGCCCACGCCAGCAACAGGAGAGTTCCGAAGACGGTGGCAAGGACCAGGCCGTAGCGCAGGGCGAGAGCGCGAATGTAGTGAGGCGACACCCGCATGAATTCGCTGCTTCCTGGAAGAACGGGAATCGCCGTCGCTTCCCGCGCGAACACCAGCGCCTGCAGATCCTCGGCGAGCCGGTCGCCCAGGAGCGGCACCTCCAGCACGTCGGGCACTTCGATTGCGGAGGCGCGGCCCATTTCCGGGGAGACGGCCGCGGCGGGGAGGGCGTAGAGCCGGTACCGTCGGAACCACCGTAGCACGAGACCTTGACCCACGGTCAGTTGCTGGATCTTCGGAGCCTCGACCACGACCTCGCGCTGCGTGAGGAGGCCGGCGTGCGAGCGGAACCTGCCGCCGCCGTGCCGGAGCGTGAAGTTGTAGTGTCGCAGGAAGGCTGCCGTCACCGTAAGGAGGAGCCCCACACCCGCAATGGAGGCGATCAGGGCGGCCGCGAGCCCCACCTGGGCGAGCGTCCCGAGACCTGTGAACGCGCTCGCCGCGCTGTCGACGCCCGACTCGACCGCCTCCAGGACGGGATCCAGGAAATCGCCCGGTTGGAGGAGATCGGTCAGCACGCCGACCAACGCCGCCACGAAGATGAAGTTCCGGCTGGCGAGCCCGATGCGCACCATGTCGGCCGGGCCGAGCTTCAGCAGGACGCGGCCCGGTCCAATGGCGGGCCGTATGTCCCCCGCCGCATCGGACGACGGGCTCGCGTCCGCCGCCGCAGAACCCTCCTCGCCCGCGGCGCGGCTCTCGAGTACGGGTCGAAGGGCCGTCACGCTGCGCTGCAGCCGGTGGGCCACCTCCGTCTTGATCGACGGCAGCTTGCCCTCGGCCTGGACCGAGCCCGAGGTGTCCAGGGTGACCGTGACCAGCGCGAACAGGCGGTCGACCGGGGACCGCCTGACGTTGATGCCCTGCACGCGGTCGTAGGGCAGGTCGAGCGCGGTCTTCTTGAGGACACCCTTGTGGATGAGGAGTCGATCTTCGGCGATCCTGAACCTGAAGCAGGCCCACTGAACCGTGCCCGCGACGAAGGGCAGGAGGAGCAGCGCCCAGAGCACGAGGAGCAGAACGCCGAGGATGCCGGGATCGTCCCGCACCAGCGCCACCAGCGCGATCAGGGGGATCACAGCGCCCTGAATCATGGCGCGCGCCACGGTCTTGGCGATGTTTCCGGCGAAGAAGAGGATGGCGAAGGGCGAGGAGCGTTGCCAATCGCCGGGGGTCGGCGAATTCACCGGCCGGCGTTCCCGTTGGCTTCGGCGTGTTCGTCGAGACCCGTAGCGGGCGACGCCGCCGACTCTATTCGTTCCGAGATGTACACGCGCATCCGCTCGGCGGTCTCCCGCCCTAAACCGCGGATCCGGTTACCGAGGCCACCCCCCGCCGGAAAGACCGACAGGCTCGCCAGACCGAACCGGCGGTCCAGCGGGGTGCTGTGGAGCTTGGTGTGCTGTATGCGGTTAAACGGAAACGCCTTCACGGAGCGCCAGAGGACGCCGGACTTGTACAGGAGATCCTTCTCGCGGACGACGTAACCCCGGCGGGGGACCGCGATAAGCGGCCACAGGACGGACCACACACAGAAGACCCCCAGGGCCGTCCACAGGAACGGCGCGAGCCACGGCAGAGACTCCGAGATGAGAGCCCGGTTGCGGGGCGATATCGCCATCTGGAAAGCCGCGCCGCCCGCGACGTAGGCGACGGACCGGAGGACGGCCCCGACCTGGAGACGCCTCGCGAAGCGCGGGTGTAGCGGCATCCAGTCGACGGTCTCGACGCCGGGCAGGGCATCGAGCGGCATTTCGGCGTTGAAGAAGCTGGCGGGAGCCTCGGGTTCGACCGGCGCCGGGTCCTCCCTCGGCCCCGGATCGCCGCCCTCAGCGGCCACCGGCGGCCTGGTCTTGGTACAGCCGGAGGCCCTCCTCGAACGTCGCGATGACTTCGGCCTTGTGGGCCGGGTCGTCCCAGCGGTCCATCGAGTGGAGGTCCTCGAGCGTCCGCTCGATCCAGCGCACGAAGAACTGCGCATCCTCCGGCGACCGGATAGGCGCCCCGTCGGCGATCACGAACACCGGGTTCGTGTGCGCGAACAGGTAGCTGTCCATGGCGCCGCGCTGCGCCGGCCCGAGCACTCGCGCGGCGATCCAGCCGCTCCCGTCCACCTGTACGTCGATCTCCGCCTCGAGCGTCCGGCCGTCGCCGCTCGCCTCGACCGTGTGGATGATCTCGCCGTTCCGGATGATGTCGAGCCGCTCCATCTCGAACAGTGAGCGCGCGGTGACCGCGACCCTCACGCTCTCCCCGCCTGAAACCGTCAGTTCCTCGCCCATGCCCATGCCGTCCACGTCGAGCGTGAGGATGGGTCCGCTCGTCACGAAGGCGTGGCCCGCGGCCATCGCGTCGGCCCACTCGTCATAGTCGAGCTCCTCCTCACCCGTGTAGACGTAGGAACGCGTCGTCCCCACGGCCGGGTGCCGCCACATGTCGGACATGACGTCGGTCCCCGCCGTGGCCGGGATCCGCGAGCCGGTGTTGAGGAGGCGGTACCAGATCGCCGCCGTCCCGAGTTCGTCGCTCCAGATGCAGGAGACATCCACGAAGTCGGCCAGCCCGAGGATCGCGTCGACCGGCAGTTCGCGCGCCCCGCCCGGCGCGGGGTCGGGCCCGCGGTGGCTGAGCCCGAACGGGTGCACGTAGCCGCCGATGCCGCCCTGCTCGTGCACGCGCCTGAGCACCGCCGCGTTATCCGGGTACAGTTCGCGGTACGCCGTCCCCTCGTACCCGATGTAGAAGGGCGTGATGAGTTCCACGAGGTTCAACAGCGACATGTGCGCGAAGAAGTTCGGCCGGTACTCCTCGTTGTAGTAGACGATCGTCCGCGGATCCGGGTGCGGATGCGGGTGGCCGAGGAAGTGTTCCAGATCTTCCACGCGACTGTTCGCCCAATAGTTGGCGATCATCCCGTTCGCCACATTGAGGTCTTCCGCCAGCGCCTTGTTCCCGAGGTCGAGCGGCGTGACGAAATAGTGGCCGCCATAGTTCGGGTGAATGTGATTGTCCCCGGAATACCAGCCGTCCGCCGCCATGTCGATCCAGCGCTCCAGCCGCACGTCGACGTTCGTCCACTCGCCGGCGCGCACGTCCACGGTGCGCATGACGGGTTCGTACTCGAAGCCGCGCCACACCTCCAGTTCCGCAGCCCCGACCGGGAGCGTGACGGAGAAGCTCCCGTCCGTGTGGAAGTAGTAGTCCTCCGGGCCGCTGAGAACACGCGGGAAACTGCCGTCAGGGAAGTAGCTGCGTCCGTCCGAGGCCTCCAGGTAGATGCGGGAAGGGACCCGCCGCCCGCTCGCGTCGCTTACACGCACCTGCACCTGGCCCGTGGGTTCGGACCACGCGTAGTCCTCGATTCGCACCGGGACCGGCTCGCCGCCCCCGCGTCCCGTCGTGTAGAGCCCGAACCCCATCCCGCCGTCGGTGGTTCGGTCCTCGCCGTGGATGCCCCCGTTCCGCGCGTAGACGAGACGCTCGCCATCGGGGGACCAGGAGGGGAAGTACTCGTCCGTGCGGGTGTGCGTAAGCCGAACCTGCTGGATTCCGGGGCTCGAGCGGTCCTGCGCCGCGCCCGCCCGGTAGGTTGGGACCTGGTAGATGTCGTTGTTCCCCGAGGCGTCCGTCACGTACGCCACCGACCCGCCGTGCGGGGCCACGACGGGCGACGCCTGGTAGTTCGTCTCGATGCGAATGAGAAGCTCCGCCTCGCCGGTGTCCGCGCTCCAGCGCCACAGGGAGCCGGAGCCGAGCGCCGCCTCTCCCCGCTTGGAGACGAAGACGATGTCCCCCGTGTCGCCGATCCAGTCGCCGGCCATGTCGTTCGCCCCCGGGTGGGCGATGACGGACTCCAGCGCTCCCGCCCCGATGTCGTAGGCCCAGAGATCGAACGTCCCGTCCCGTCCGGTCGTGAACAGTATCCTGGCCCCGTCGGGAGAGAACCGCGGCCGCATGTCGATGGCGGGATCTTCCGTGAGTCTCCTGGATTCTCCCGTCTCGAGGTCGAGGAGGAAGATGTCGAGGTTGAGGTCGATGTCCGCGGCGTAGGCGATATGGCGCCCGTCCGAGGACCAACTCGGCATCGAATGGTATCCGGCCCCGGAGGTGAGCTGCCGGGCCACGCCCCCCTCGGCCGGGACCGCCCAGATCCGTCCCTGGTAGGCGAAGGCGATCGACGCGCCGTCGGGCGAAAACGCCGGATAGGTGGGAGACGCCGTGACCGGAGGCGGGAAGTAGCTCTCCATGTACATCTTCCCGGACCCGCCGATCCCGCTCATGGCCGGATACCCGCCCGGAAACGGCCCCGGATACCGATCCGCGTCCTGCCCGGACAGCGGTGCCGAGTCCCAAGGGCTCCAAAGGAGGAGCAGGAGAAGGGAACACACCCGAGGAACGTGCGGCCATTTTGTGTCACATCTCGCGATTCGACTCAACATCAGAATACCTCTCGACCCTCGGTGATGTTCAACAGCTTAAAGATCGTCTTGTGTACCATAGGATCGCATTTGTGTCACGATCACGGCGGTCGCACAAGACCATGGGTGCTGGAGTTGCGGTTGCCGTCAGACGACGGCCGGTCGATCCTTCGAGAGACAAGTACTCAGGCCCATGGATCGCCCGATGAAGGAAAAACGCCACCCTCCCACCGAGGATACCGTCACTCGGCACGAGAGATTTGACGGCGAAGTCGACCGCGCGATCAAGGCGTTGATTGCTCTCCGCAAGGGAAACAGGCTGGACGGCATTAGCTGGAAAGCCCTCCGCGATGAGGGGCGGCGGTGAACGCTGGCGGGGGCTGGTTCTCGGGCCGTCCCGTGCACGCACTACTGGGACTGGGTCTCCTGGGGTGCGGGATGGGGCAGGGACCTGCGCCCGACAGACCGTTCGACGTGCTGATCACGGGGGCGCGGATTGTGGACGGCGCCGGCAACCCCTGGGTGCGGGGCGACGTCGGCCTTCGCGGCGACCGGATCGCGGCCGTCGGCGACCTCTCGGGCCAGCCTGCGGCACGCACGATCGACGCGGCGGATCGCGTGGTCAGCCCCGGCTTCATCGACATGATGGGGCAGTCGAGCGTCGTCCTCGTCACCGATCCCCCGAGCGCCGAGAGCAAGCTCCGTCAGGGGATCACGACCTACCTCTCCGGCGAGGGCGGGTCGGCCGCGCCCCAGAACGACGCCACCCAGCCCCGGGGACCGATCGTGGACGGCGAGGAGCTGCGCTGGCGGACGTACGCCGAGTATTTCGCGCACGTCGAGCGCATCGGCATTCCGATCAACGTGGTGCACGATGTCGGGCTCACGCAGGTACGGCGCGTGGTTCTGGGCGAGGAGGACGTGCAGCCGACGCCCGAGCAACTCGAGGAGATGAAGGCCCTCGTCCGGCAGGCGATGGAGGACGGCGCCGTCGGGACCTCGACGTCGCTCATCTATCCGCCCGCCGTGTACGCGACTACGGAGGAACTCGTCGAACTCACGCGCGTCGCCGGCGAGTACGGCGGCACCTACTTCACGCACATGCGGAACGAGTCCCACTCGGTGCTGGAGGCGATCCGGGAAGCGATCGAGATCGGCGTCCGCGCCGGCACACCCGTCCACATCTACCACCTCAAGGCGGCGGGGCAGGAGAACTGGCCGCTGATGGCCGAAGCCCTCGCCCTCATCGACTCGGCGCGGGTGGCCGGGATCGACGTGACGTCGGACATCTATCCCTACATCCGCAACGGGATCGGTCTCGGGTCCTTCCTTCATCCCCGGCACTACGCAGGCGGGACGGCGCCCTTCCTGGAGACCCTGGCCGACCCCGCGGTGCGGGCCGAACTCCGCCGCGAGGTCGAGACCACGTCGGACTGGGAGAACTGGTACCGGCATGTGGGGATGGACTGGGACAAAGTCCTCATCGTCTCCGCCCCCGACGAGGTGGACGAGCGGGTGATCAACCTCTCGATCGCCGAGGCGGCGGACATCCTCGGGACGGAGGAATGGGACGCGTTCTTCGATCTCGTGCAGGCCGGCGGCGTGAGCGTGAACCCGCAGAGCATGAACGAGGAGCAGAAGTGGCAGGCGCTCCGGGCCGAGTTTGTGATGATCGACACCGATGCCTCGCCCACGAATCCGGCCACGACGGCGAGTGCGCATCCGAGGGCGTTCGGGGCCTTCCCGAGGGTGATCGCGAAGTACGTGCGGGAGGACGGGATCCTGAGTCTGGAGGACGCGGTGCGCCGCATGACGTCGCTCGCCGCCCGCCGGCTGGGTCTGGCGGACCGGGGCCTGATCGCACCGGGGATGGCGGCGGATCTCGTGCTCTTCGATCCGGAGGAGGTCCAGGACGTGGCCCGGTTCGGGGACGCGATGCGCTATGCCGAGGGGATGGACTACGTGTTCGTGAACGGCGTGGCGGTGATCGATGACGGTGCGTTGACGGAGGCGCAGCCCGGCAGGCTCCTGCGCCGGGAGACGGGAGGAGGTCCGTGATGGCGAAGGTCAGGCCTTCGCGGGCCTGGGCTGCGTCGGCGGCGCTGTGCCTCGCGGCGCTGGGGCTGGTGGCCTGCGCGGAGGCCCCGCGGGAGGCGGCCGATCTCGTGCTGGTGGACGGAGAGATCCTCACACTGGGAGCGACGGGGGTCGTGGAGGCGCTGGCGGTGGCGGACGGCCGGGTGCTGGCGCTGGGGATTTCGGAGGAGATTCGCGGGCTGGCCGGGCCGGACACCCGCGTCGTCGAACTGAACGGCCGAACCGTGATCCCGGGGCTCACCGACAACCACTACCACGGGATCGGGGGCGGTCCCGGCGTCGACCTGACGGGTGCCCGATCGATGGCGGATGTCGTCGACGCGATCGCGGCCGTCGCGCTGGAGACGGCCCCGGGCGAGTTGATCGTCACGAACCGCGACTGGCACGAGGGGCAGCTGGCCGAGCACCGCCTCCCCTACCGTGACGATCTCGACGGCGCCGCACCGGGGCAGCCGGTCGTCGTCGTCCGCGGCGGGCACGAGTACGTGCTGAACAGCGCGGCGCTCGCCCGGTGGGGCATCGACGAATCGACCCCGGAGGTGCCGGGCGGCCGCATCGGACGCTACCCGGACGGGCGGCTGAACGGCGAACTCGTCGACCGCGCCAAGGATCTCGTGACGCTCCCGGCAGCCGCGCCGCCCGACCCCGCGGGCACCCTCGACGCGCTGGCCGAGGAGTACGCCGCGCTCAACGCCCGTGGCCTGACCAGCATCCGTTACCCGGGCGGCCCCCCCGAGCAGTACCGGGCCATCGAGCGACTCCGGGACGAGGGCCGGTTGACGCTGCGCGTGAACTACGTCCTCCGTGCCCCGCGAGGGGCCGGGGCGCCGCCGCTCGACGAGGCGCTTGCGGCGTGGCCCGCCATGGGCGAAGGCGACGTCTGGCTCCGCGTCGGCGGCGTGAAGCTCGGCGTGGACGGCGGCTTCGAGGGTGGCCTCATGCGCGAGCCGTACGAGGAACCGTGGGGCGAGGGCGGCACCTTCCACGGCCTCCAGACGCTGCCGACCGAGCGCTACATCGAGACCGTCCGCGAGCTTCACCGGCAGGGCTGGCGCGTGGCGACGCACGCGGTGGGCGACGCCGCCATCGACCTCGTCCTCGACGGCTACGAGGCCGCGAACGCCGACGCCCCGATCGACGGTCTGCGCTGGGTGATCGAGCACGGGTTCATCCCGCGCGAGGACCACTTCCCGCGCATCCGGGCGCTCGGCCTTTCGGTGACGGCGCAGAACCACCTCTACGTGGCGGCGCCGAGCCTCGTGAAGTACTGGGGCGCGGACCGCGCCGCCTGGACCACGCCGGTGCGCGCCTACCTCGACGCGGGGATCCCCGTCTCGCTGGGAACGGATTCCCCCGTCATCCCGTGGGACCCGTGGTGGATGCTGCACCACTTCACCACCCGTGGCACGATCAGCGCCGGCGTGCTCGATCCGGCCCAGGCGATCACCCGCGAGGAGGCGCTGCGCGCGGTGACAAGCGGGTACGCGCACCTCACCTTCGAAGAGGAAGAGAAGGGGACGCTGGAGGTCGGCATGGCCGCCGACCTCGTCGTGACGGCCGAGCACGTGCTGGAATGTGAGGACCCATGTCTGGAATCGATGGAGGTCGATCTCACCGTCCTGGACGGCCGCGTCGTATACGAGCGGTGACCCCCCGCGTCAGTCGGACCTGCCTGCTCACTGCCGCCGTCCTTCTGGGCTCGGGGGCGCTGGGTCCGCTGGGGGAAGCCTCGCCACCGGCCGCGCACGGCAGCGAGGCCCGCTTCGTCGTCGAACTCGAGTGGCCGCGCGAGAACATCGCCCGCACGCTCGGCGTCGCCCGCTCGGAACTCGGCATGTACGGCCGCGGCAACCCGTTTCAGACGCGCGACATCGGCGACCGCACGTGCGTCGTCGGCCCCCTCTTCGCGCTCGACATCGACGACGAGTTTGCGTTCGACATCGATGAACCCGTCGACCTCGTCATCACCTACGCGCCGGAACTCACGGGGCCGTTCAGCGTCGGGTTCAACGACAACGGCGGCGACGGCATCGGCGCCTCGGCGACCATCGAACCCGCGTCCGGACCCGGATCCGGTGCCGCCACCGCATCGGCGCTCGCCACGGCCCGGGTGACGCTCGAGCGCGCCCGCTTCGCCGCGCACGGGATCCGCGACACGGACCTCGCGATCGGCGGCCCGGAGGGGATCGCCCTGTGCGACATCGAGGTCGTGCGCAGCCACGCCACGCCCGTCCCCGCCGGCCACGGCACGCTGCGCCTCACGGTGAAGGATGCGGCGAGCGGGCGTTCGGTCCCCGCCCGGTTCGGCCTCTACGACGAGACCGGACGCGCGCCGCTCCCCTCCGAGCGCTCCGTGCTCGTGCACAGGTTCGTCGACGAGGTGCGGCTCCTGTGGGTGAACCCGCGCACGTGGTGGCCGTCCGAGCACCGGCTCGCGTTCTACGTCGACGGCGAGTACGAGGCCCGTCTCCCGGTCGGGAGCTACGAACTCGTCGCGACGCGGGGACCCGAATACCGCGGGTATCAGCGGACCATCGAGGTGCGCGCGGATGAGACGACCGATCTCACCGTCTCCCTCGAGCGCTACGCGGACCTCCCCGCGCAGGGCTGGTACTCCGGCGACTCTCACGTCCACATCGCGCGCGACCATACGGAGGATGACGCCGTGTGGGCACAGATCGCGGCCGAGGACATCCACGTCGCGAACCTGCTCGAGATGGGGAACATCGCCGTCACCCACTTCAAGCAGCCGGCGTGGGGCGAGGCCGGACAGTACGTGCGGGAGGGCCACGCGCTCGTGTCCGGACAGGAGGACCCGCGCACCGTGCAGCGCGGACACACAATTCACCACAACCTGCAGCGTCCCATCCGCCCGGATCCGGAGTCCTACTTCCTCTACCACCGCGTGTTCGAAGAGTCGCACGCCCAGGGCGGAATCTCCGGCTACGCGCACATGGGCCAGCTCTTCAACGGAGAGCGCGGCCTGGCGCTCGACGTCCCGTTCGACCTCGTCGACTTCATCGAAGTCCTGCAGGGCGGGCGTCTGTACGACGACATCTGGTACAGCTTCCTCAACCTCGGCTTCAACGTCCGCCCCATCGCGGGCGCCGACTACCCCTATTTCGGGCCCACGCTGCCGGGGGTCGAGCGCACCTACGTGAAGCTGGACGGGCCGTTCGCCCCCAGCGAGTGGTACAACGCCTACCGCTCCGGCCACACCTACGTGAGCAACGGTCCCTTCCTCGAGTTTCAGGTGAATGGCCGGGAGATGGGCTCCGAGCTTCGCGTCGCGCGGGGGGAGAACCTCGAGATCGTGGCCAGGGCCTCCTTGAACCCCGACATCGATCGCCTGAACCGACTGGAACTCGTCGTCCACGGCGAGGTCGTGGCGAGCGTGACCCGGTCGGTCGGGGACGCCGACGGGCTGCGGCTCGCCACGCAAATCGAGGCGGACGAGAGTTTGTGGGTGGCGGTGCGCGCCTACGGCGACCGGGACGGCGAGCGCGATATGACCGTCGCGCACAGCGCCCCCGTGTTCGTGGTCGTGGACGACGAGCCGTGGTGGAAGCTGGAGGCGGTGCCGGAACTCGTCGCTCGTCACCGGGCCAAGCTGCAGGAACTGCTCACCGAGCCGATCCGGCCCGCGGGAGATCTCGAGTACTGGGAAACGACCCGCCTCCTCGAGGAGGAGTGGGAGCAGCAGCGCCTCCGCCTCGCACCGCGCGTGCAGGAGGCGGACGCCCGCTACCAGGCTCTCCTCGACCGTGCCCGCGCCACCACCACGGCCACCTCATCATGAGCGGCTGAGGCCGATCTCCCGCTCGAAGCGGCCTTCGAGGAAGGCCGCCATGTCCTCCGGGACGCCCGCCGCGTCGGCGTACGCGGGCCAGCCATCCAGCGCCTCCATCACCTGCTCGATGATGCGCCTTCCCGTCGCGGGCACATCGAACGTACTTCCGATCCTCAACAGGTCCGCCCGCGTGATGCCGCGGAAGCGGCCGTTCACCGACATCTGGTGTTGCCGCGTCCACGCGTCGTCTTCCGCATACGTCAGGTCGTAGGCGGGCGCGAGGCGCCAGCGGCCGGCGCGATCCATGAGAAACGCGAAGTTCTTGACGTGGTCATCGAAGTTGACCGTCGCCACGTTGAACACCATGCGCCGGAAAGCCTCGTTCACCGATGGCTGCCCCATGCCGAGGGCGCGGATCGTGTCGAACCAGCCCTCATAGCTGAACACGAACTGATCGTTGAAGTCGACATGCTGGAGGCCGCCGAGACTGTGCAGGTGGAGCCGCTGGAAGGCGGCGTCCCCGGCAAGTGGGCGGTCGAAGCGTCGCGTCATGAAGTGCGCTAAATCGCCGTCGCGGAGCAGATGCGTCTCCGCCATCTCGATCCCGGCGTCCCGCGCCATGCGGGAATAGGCGTATTCGACCCGGCCCCACGGACCGGGGTGACGCAAGGCGCGCATGTCCAACCCCGACGCGTCGCGGCTCACGCCGTCGAACTTGATGAGCCACAGTTCCTCGCCCGCCTCCCCGCGGGCGAACCCCGAGCGCACGCGCCCCGTCGCGCGATCCCAGAGGATCAGCGCCTTGGGCCGGGCGCCGCCCGCGCTTCCTCCGATCTGCATCATCTCCGGCACCGCGACCGATACATCGCCCTCGATGACGCGCCGAGCCTGGTGGACGAGCGCCCGGACCTCCAGCGCCTCTTCCGTGCCGCGGCCGGGATCGTGCGGGGGACGGAACTCCAGCGCGCCCATCGCGCGATCTCCCATGTAGAGCAGCCGCTGGAGCGGCGACAGCGCATCTGCCGGGCGTCCCAGTGCGTCGAAGTAGCGTTGGATCACGGCGTTACCAAACCGGTCCGGCAGCGCGTCGGCGAATATGCCTGGAAGCCCGAGGAAGGCGGGCCGGCGGACGAGTTCGGGGAAGGAGACCGGCCCGGAACGAGCCAGCGGCAGGTGTATGGGGGAGATTTCGAGTCCTGAGTCCGTAAATTCGGGATCGTATTCGAACGTAATCGGGCCGCCCCGCCCGGACTCGAGCAGGATGCCGACCTCGCGTCCCCATAACCGAACGCGGACCGTCGTGTATCCGTTCACGATTCCGGATCCAACGGTGGGACCCGTCGCGACGCACGTTGGCGCGGCTTGCCTCTCAGCTGTTCGATTTCGTATGGGGAAGGCTCGGGAAGCGGGATCAGGGCCTCGAACGCCTGGAGCCGCCCAAGGCCACGCATGATTCGCACGAGCGTGTCGGTGCCCACGCTGTTCCCGGCCTCTGCGCGGTCGATGGTGCGCGCGCCCACGCCGGCGCGGGCCGCAAGATCTTTCACGCGCAGGTTCTGGCGCAGGCGCAGCGTCTTCATCCGCGCGCCCAGCTCCCGCAACACATCCGGTGTACGACTTGTGGCGACGATCGCTCCCATCTCCCGGCTCTCCTGTCCGTTCCGCCGCGGTCCGCCGGCCCTGGCGATCCGCGATCCGACGAAACGTAAACACGGGAGTGTTGCGTGTCCATAGCGCCATATATGGCGTTGCCAATCCCAGATAAATGTATTACACGCCATATAAGACGTAATAAAATATTCGATCAATCCCCTCCGGATTCCCGGCTCGCGCCCAGGCGGGGGTGTCTGTCCGGCCGCTGCGCATGCCGGTACTCATGCGCGCGCGGCGATCCTCTCCGTACGTTGCCCCAGGCACGGATGACCGGCCCCGGCACGTCACCAGGAGGACCCCATGCGCCGTCCCACTCTTCTCGCTCTCTGTTTCGTTCTGTCCCTCACCGCCCTGGCACCCGCAGCCGGACTCGAGATCCGGGCGCAGACCCGTTCGCCCATCGACGCCGAGACCCGCTGGACGCTGGCCGCGGTGGGGGACGTGATCATGAACCGCCGTACGGCGCCGTTCGATCACCCCGGCGACCCGGGCTTCCACGAACTCGCCAACATCATCCGCGCGACGGATGCCGCTTTCCTGAACCTCGAGCAGTCTGTCTTCCGCCTGCAGGAGTTCACCGGCTGGCCCGCGGCGGAGAACGGCGGGAACTACGAAGTGGGCTCGCCCGAGACGCTCAAGGATCTCGTGGACATGGGGTTCAACCTCTACAACCGGGCCAACAACCACTCGACGGACTACGGCGTCGAGGGCATGCGCCTCACGAACCGGCTGATGGACGAGTGGGGCCTCATCCACTCCGGAACCGGGGAGAACCTGGGCTGGGCCAGCCGCCCCGGATACCTGGAGACGGCGAAGGGGCGGATCGCGCTCATCGGGATGGCGTCCACCTTCACGCCGATGTCGCGGGCGGGCCGGACCGGCCCGACCGTGCAGGGCCGCCCGGGGCTGAACCCGCTGCGGTTGAGTACGCGCTATGAGGGGTCGCCGGAGACGATGGCCGCGCTGCGAGACGTGGCCCGGCGGCAGGGCACCAGCGTGTCGGAGAACGAGGACGCGCCCGTCCGCGTATTCGGCGCGACGGTGTTCCCCGGCGACGAGGATCGCGCGACCGTCTCGCTGAACGACGTGGACCGCGAGCGCGTCCTCCACGAGGTGCGAAACGCCACGGACCAGGCCGACTACGTCGTCGTGAACAGCCACTCGCACGAACCCGGCAACGCCTTCGTCACGGCGCCGCCGTGGATGGAGGAGTTCGCCCGGCAGACGATCGACGCGGGGGCGAACACGTTCATCATCCACGGGCCGCACCAGCTCCGCGGCGTGGAGATCTACAAGGGCCGGCCGATCTTCTACTCGCTGGCGAACTTCATCTTCCAGAACGAGACGATCGATCCCATGCCCTCCGACCAGCGCGACCGCTACGGGATCCCGCTCGATCGGCTCGCGTCGGAGATCTATGACACCCGCTTCCAGGTGGACGAGGACGGGAACCCGACGACCGGCTTCCCCACCGGGGCGGAGTGGTACGAAAGCGTGGTCCCGGTGGCGACCTTCGAGGGCGACGAGGTGGTCGAGATCGTGTTCCATCCCATCGAACTGGAATGGAAGGCGCCGCGCGGACGGCGAGGCACGCCGCGCATCGCGCCCGAGCAACTGGGACGCAAGATCATCGAGCACCTCGCCGAACTCTCGCGCCCCTACGGCACCGAGATCGTCTACGAGAACGGCGTAGGGGTCTGGCGCCGTTAGCTCCGGCGGGAACCGGCGGGCCGATTACCTGAGTGACGGCCTGCTCCCCCCGGCCTCTGTGGCGCAGGCCTCCAACCGGTCCAGCAGGGTTGTCAGCGGCTCCGCGTCGGATGGTGGGACTTCGGCGAGCGTTTCTCTTATATGCGCGGACACCTCGGCGCCTCCCGCCTCCCACGCCGCGTATTCCCATCCCCGCACTTGCGGCGAGTCCGGTTCGGCGCCGTGCGCCGCTATGCACCCCCGCAGGGCTCCCTCCAACCGCGCCGTCGCCATTTCGACGGCCCGTGCGGTGAAGCGGCCCCGCGGGAAATCCACCCAGTATCGGGCCAGCTTGTCCACCACGCCCACCTCCGCCCAGCAGGCGAATTCGCCCTCGCAGTCGTGTGGCGAGGGTCCAGTCACGAGTTCCCACAGGATGTCCTCGGCCTCCGGACTCTCCCGGTGCTGTTCGTACACGCGCTCGAACGCCTCGTCACGCACAAACCAGCTGGCGCCGGGCCCGAAGTACCGGAGGTCGTCCGCGAGTTGTTCGATCCAGCCGCGTAGCAGCGCATCGGCCGTGAAGTGCTCGAATGTCTTCAGCACCTCGCCCAGCACCTGCAGCCGTCGCAGCGAAAGGAGGCCGGAGGCGTTCACAGCGTCACGGTGCCCCAGGACGCGGCTGCCCAGGACGTTGTATACGCGGAGGGCGTGATCCAGCGTGCGCCCTTCGCCCGAGCTGAGGAAGCGGTCCGCGATCGCCAGCACATGATCGTAGGTGTCCGCCGGCGCCGTTTCCGCACGGGGTACCCAGCAGTTGCCCCAACGCCGTACCGAAACCCACGCTTCCCCGGCCGCGACGGTGTCCGGGCGCTCGGTCGTAAAGTGCTCGTCCAACCGCAGGAACGAGTAGCCGCGCGTTGTCCGCGAGGGCTCCTGACGGCAGGAAACGCCCGGCGTGATGATCGTCAACTCACGAAGTTCGGAGGACGGCGCCGTCTCCGGCACAGTGCCGGTCGCACCACGAGTCCGCTGCGGCTGTTGGGGGGGCGGCCGCGCCGCCACCTCTACTGCGCACCGTCCCACACGATTCAGGTAATCGACGAGCGGTGCCTGCTCCTCCTCACCAACGTCGCCCAGGGTTTCGAGCAGGCGACGGGCCGCTGGCTCGCCCTCCGCCTCCCACGCCAGTTCGTCCCACCACTCTCGCCAGAGCCGGTACCCGGCGGCCGACTGGGCGTCGCGCGCCTCGCGGCACGTCTCCAGGATGCCTGCCCCGTTTCCGACACGACGCAGCCAGCCCACCCCGGTCCAGACGGCTTCTTGCACGAACTGGCCCTCTGGGTAGGCGAGCCAGTACCGGGCCAGGTCCGGGAGCAGATCCTGGAACACGCAGGACAAGGATCGCGCACACTCGCCACGGTCGGGAGGATAGTGTGCACCGCGCCACAGGATCTCCTCTGCCAGCGGATCATCCCGGTGCGTCTCTAGGAGGGCGTCGAGCGCGCTGCGGTGGACGATCCAGCGCCGCCGCCCGAACCGATCTTCGACCAGTTCGACCTCTCCGCCCAGCGACTCCAGCCACGCGACCACACGCGGATCCCGATCCCAGTCCCATCCGGCCTGTGCAACGCCCAGTGCCCGCATGAGTAGTTCCAGCCGCCGGAGACTGAGCGCCGGGGATGCCTCTACCTCCTCCCGGTAGAGCGGATGCTGGAAGTAGTTGTAGACGGCCACCCAATCGGTGAGCGGAAGCCCGTGCGGCGCGGAGAGGAGTCGATCGGCCATCACGAGGAGAGTGCTCGGATCCCGTGTCGGACCGATGAGGGTTTCCGGCACCCAGCACCACTCCTCCGGCAGGGGAGGCGACTGCCGCACGGAAATCCACGTCGCACCCGCCGCGTCGACCGCGGAAGCGCGCACGGCCACCGGCTCGCGATATGCGTTGCCGGTCAGCCTGAGGACCGACGCAACGCCGGCCTCCTCCGACGGCGCCTGACGGCAGGGTACGCGGGGGGATAGGAGAACTCCGGATTCGAAGTTCCCACGCTGCCCAGCGAGCGAATCCGGCCACGCAAGGGCGGCCACCGCAGCGGTCAACAGGATGAAGGGGGTGGAGCGGTTCATGGACTTCTTGACTCGGTCTGGTTGAAGAAACGAGCGGCTTCTCCTTCTTCAATGAACCCCAAGGCTTCGATCTGTTCCTCCTGACGCTCGGAGAGGTCGTCGAACAGCATGCCGTCGCGCGAAGTCGGAGCCGCGTCCGAGGCTTCGGCGTGTTCGAGGAGCTTGGCGAACTTGTCGTCGAGGCGGACCGGCCAGTTGATGAGTTCCTGCTTCGCGCGGTGCTCCCGTGACGGCCGGAACTGGCGCAACTGGTCCTCGATCTCCCACAGCCGGGCGTCCAGTTCGGCCCCCGCGCGGGCGATGTCGGCGGCGCCCTCCGTGCCCGCGGCGCCCTCGATCGCCTCCACGATCCTCCGCCGCAGGCTGTGGATGCGGGCCACGGCCCGGTGGTTCTCGCCGATCTTCTCCCGGATGGCCATCAGGAAGCCGAACTGCTCGTCGAACTCGGCCTGCGGTGTCGCCACGCGCGGATCCGGCACGATCGAACGGGACCGCGAATGTCTCACCGTCCACGGTCAGCCGCGCCTCGTAGCGGCCCGGCGGCGCCAGCGGCCCGTACGGATCGCGATGCCGGTACAGCGTCTTCGGGACCCAGTCGACGGGCTCCGGATAGCGCATGTCCCACTCGAAGGCGTTGGCCCCGGCCTCGGCCGGGAGCCCCGGCTCGACGAGATCCGCGGGATCGATGAGATCGGGCCCCGGCTGAGGACTGACGCCTCGACTGGAGAAGGTGCGGATCTCCTCCCCCTCCCCATCGTCGCCTGCTTCATGGATCGACAACCGGACCTCCGCCTCGGGGGTCTGGGGCAGGTAGTAGCGGAGGACGACGCCGCTCGGCGGGTTCGGCATGAAGAGGCCGCCGAACGTCGCGCGCGTGACCATCTCCCGGAAGCGGATCGTGGGCCGCGGCGTGAACAGGCGAACCCCGTCCTCGGCGCCCGGTCCGCCACCATCGTCGCGGATCGTCACGCCCGTCGCGGCCAGCTGCCGCAGCGGCGAGATATCGTCCAGGATCCAGTGTGCGCGCCCGTGCGTGGCCGCAACCACATCGCCGTCTTTCAGCTTGAGGTCGCGAACCGGCGTGACCGGGAGGTTGAGGCGCAGCGAGTGCCAGTTCTCCCCGTCGTCGAGGCTCACCCACACGCCGCTCCACTCCGCGCCCGCGTAGAGGAGCCCGGGCTGCTCCGCGTCCTCGCGCACGACCCACACGAAATCGTCATCCGGGAACCCGGCATCGATGCGGCGCCAGGTGGCGCCATAGTCGGCTGTCGCCCACACCGACGGGGCATCGTCCCCCATCATGTGCCGGTTGGCGGAGACATAAGCCGCCGCCGGGTCGTGGCGCGAAGGCTCTACGACGCTCACCCAGGTGTCGGCTTCCATGTCGGGAGGCGTGACGTTCTCCCAGTCCCCACCGCCGTCCGTCGAGACGTAGACGAGGCCGTCGTTCGACCCCGTCCACAGGACCCCTTCCCTAACGGGCGACTCGGCGATGCTCGCGATCGCGGCGTACCATTCGATCCCCACGTTCTCGCGCGTGAGGCCCCAGTACTCGCCACGATCGGAGGGGAGCGTCGTTTCGAACCTCGATTCGTCGGCGCGCGTGAGATCCGGGGATACGTCCTCCCAGCTCTCGCCCTCGTCCGTCGAGCGGTGCACGTACTGGGTCGCCGTGTACATCACGTCCGGGTCGTGGCGTGAGAGGAAGAGCTTGACGTCCCACACCTGCCGGTAGCGGAGCTGGTCCTCGCCCGTGCCGTAGTAGTTCTCGCCCCACACGTTGATCCACCGGCGCTCACCGGTCGAACGGTCCACGCGCGCGATCCAGTGGTGGTCGCCCCCGTAGCTCACGTCGAGCCGGTCGGGGTGGACGGCGATCCCGCCGTTCTCGGCCGCGGCCGTCGTCCAGCGCTGGTAATCGAAGATCGCCCCTTCGTCGGAGCGGCTCGGCACGCAGATGCTCGTGTTGTCCTGCTGCGGGGCGCACACGTTGTAGGGGAAGTCGTCGTCGACCGAGGCGTTGTACATCTGCCCCGTGGGCTGGTTCTCGACCGACGACCAGGTGCGGCCGCCGTTCAGCGTCACAGTCGCGCCGCCGTCACCCCCGCCCAGCATGCGGCGCGAGTCCGTGGGGTCGATCCACAGCGCGTGATGGTCGCCGTGCGGGAGCGTGGTGAGGGCGGTGAAGCTCTCGCCACCGTCCGACGACTTCCAGATCGACGTGTTGAGCACGTACACGACGTCCGGGTCGGTGGGGTCGGCCACGACGTGCGTGTAGTACCACGGGCGCTGGAAGAAGTTGGGATTGTCGGCCACGCGCTCCCAGCTTTGGCCCCCGTCCTCCGAGCGGTACAGCCCGTTGCCCGAGCAGTAGTAGTCGCGGCAGGGCCGCCAGTCCGCCTGGCCAGGCGCGTCGGCGGTGTAGAGCCCTCCGGTGCCGTCCCCCTCCGCCGTCATCAGCGCCCACACCCGGTTCGGGCGCGACCGGGAGATGTCCAGCGAAATCCGCCCCTTGAGGCCGGACGGGAGACCGGGGGCCGTCGTGATCTCCTCCCAGGAGTCCCCGCCATCCGTCGTCTTCCAGATCCCGTTCCGGGGCCCCGCGTCCTTGATCGTCCATGGGAAGCGCCGCCCGTTCCAGGTCGCCGCGTACAGGGTGCCGGGCGCGCTCCGGTCCATGACGAGATCGATGACCCCCGTTTCGTCGTCGATGTAGAGGATCCGCTCCCACGTCTCGCCCCCGTCCCGCGAGCGGTACACGCCGCGGTTCTCGTCCGGGATGAACCCGTGCCCGTGCGAGGCGGCGTAGACGAGATTCGGGTCGCGCGGGTGGACCTCGATCGCCGAGAGATTCCGGGTGTCCGCCAGCCCCATGTTTTCCCAGGAGCGCCCGCCATCGGAGGAGCGGTAGAACCCGTCGCCCCGCGAGATGTTCGTGCGGAAGGAGACGTCGCCGGTGCCGACGTACAGGATCTCGGGATCCGATTCCGAGATGGCCAGCGAGGATACGGTCGTCGTCCCGAAGTACCCGTCGGACAGGTTGTGCCAGCTCACCCCGGCGTCGTCCGTCTTCCAGACGCCGCCCCCGTTCGTGCTCCCCATGTAGAAGACGCCCGGTTCGGTGGGATGCCCGGCGCCGGCAATGGACTTGCCGCCGCGCCAGGGTCCGATCGGCCGCCACTCCAGCACCTGGAGCACCGACTCGTCGACCGAACCGCCCGCCAGCCCCGCGGGTGTGTCCCGGTCCGGCGCGTCTTCCGGACCCGCACAGGCCAAGGCGGGAATGAGGGTGGGAACGAGGAGGATCGAGAGGAGGATCCCGAGCGACGGCGAGGGATCGTGATGGCGCATCGTCGCCTCCCAGCTTCGAGTAGGACGTTCCCGCGGGAACGCGTGTCTGTGTTCAGTCGGTGCGGGGCAGGTCGCCGGAGTCGGCGACGCCGAGGCCTTCCCGCTCGGCGGCGTCGCTAAGTCGCTGATCGAGGCAATGGAACACCAGCGGGTCCGAGAACTGCTCGTTCACCAGCATGGCGGCGCCAAGTTGGCCGGCATCGGCGGCCCGGAGCGGGTGCCGCGCCAACACCGCATTCGCCCGGGCGCGCACGGAAAGCACATCGATCACTTCGTCCCAGCCGGAGGCGAAACGGCGAAGGCGATCGAGGACCGCCCGCCGCTGTCCCCGGGTCAGCGCCCCTTCGCGCGTACGCCTCTCAATCGCGCTCGTGATCTCCGTTCTCGTCCAGACCCAGGTGACGATGTGGTCGTCTTCCAGGAGCCACGCTCGAGCCAACCGGCTCCCGGCCTCGGAGACGATCAGCGGGACAAGGGCCGACGCATCCCAGTACCTCACAGCCGGTCGATCCGATCCTCCGCCAAGGCCTGCGAAATGCTCGTCGACAGCTTCACGGGAGGATTGTCGAGAATCGATGCGGCCGTTCCCGCGCCGGGCCGGAGCAGACCATCGCCGACCAGCCGGTCGCGGATGTCGTCGTCGCCCCCCGAGCTGGGCGCGATCAACCTGGCGACCGGCACGCCGCGGTCGAGGATCTGCACCTCGCCGCCCCGCCGGACGTGGCGAAGGTAGCGCGAGAGGTTGGCCTTCAGGGCCGAAATCGACACCGTAGTCATAAGACCAATCTAGTCATGTCAAAAAGACCAATCAAGTCACCGCTGGGTTTCAGTCGGTGCGGCGCAATTCGACCGGCTGGCCGTGGGGAGTGTGGCGGTAAGCGTCCGCCCACGCCTCCTTGCAGTCCTCCAGGGCCGTGGACGTGCTCAGTTGGCGGCCGACGACGAGGCGTTCGAGGGCGGCGACCCAGTGGTGGTAGTACCGGGTGCCGTCGTCCGGTCCGCCGTGCGCTTCGGCCGCCGCGAGTTCGTCGGCGAGCGTCGCGGCCCACTCCTTCCAGGTGAAGTGACCCTCCTCGGAGAGCTTCACGGCGAGCGCGAAGGCCTGCGCTTGCCACGGGGCCTCGAACACCGGGCCGTCGTCGTCGGCGGGCAGGGGAGGGAGCGCCGCGAGACGTTCCGCGTCGACGCGTTCGGCGCCGCTGCTTGCGGTGCTGCCGGCGCCGGACATCACGCCGGCTCCAGGTAGTCTTCCCACAGGTCGACGTATACCGCGTCCCCCGCGCCGCCCCGATCGCCCCACAGTTCCTGAGCCTCGAAGCGCACCGAGTAGACGTGCTGTGGACGACGGTCGAGGGGGCGCCGCCCGTCCTCGTCAGTGTCCTGCAGCGCGTACACGCCGTAGTCCTCGACCACCGTCCCCTGCCGCCCGCGCACGTAGCGCGGCTGCCGGGTGTGGCCGCGCGGATGAAGGTTGCGCGCGCGCACCCGGTCGTCCGGCCCAAAGCGGGCGGGCACGTCCATGTCGAGGAGCCCGGCCCCCAGAGCACCCGTGTTCGATCCCGGGAGAAGTTCCGGCTGCGGTGCGCCTGGATCCGGATACCCCGTCTCCATTTCGGTTTCGGAGATGAGGCCGCTCACGAGCAGCCGCGTCGTCATCATCCTGAACCAGCGCTCGTAGTACGACAGGCTGAGGTACTCGACCGGCGGGATGCTCTCGAGTGTGTAGCGGAAGGAGGGCCACTCGCGCCCCCGTCCCCACGGGCCGACGGCTCTCGTGAGCGCGTACACGCGGCCTTCCCAGCGGTGGTGGAAGACGGGCTCGTTCGCCTCGGGCTCGATCGGGCCGAAGCCGTCCATGCCGCCCATGTCGTGGATCGTGTTCACTCGCCGCCTCCCGACGGCGTCTCGACCCGGGCCACCCCGATCATCGAGTCGCGGGTCACAATCTCGGCCAACTCCTCCTCGGTCATGTCCTCCGTACCGGTGGGCCGCTGCGGAAGCACGAGGTAGCGGATCTCCGCTGTGCTGTCCCACACGCGGATCTCGGTGTCCTCGGAGAGCTCGAGACCGAACTCGCTCAGGACATCCCGCGGCTCGATCACCGCGCGGGCCCGGTACGCGGAGGACTTGTACCAGACGGGCGGCAGACCGAGCGTCGGCCAGGGATAGCAGGAACAGAGCGTGCAGACGACGAGGTTGTGCACCTCCGGCGTATTCGCGACCACCTTCATGTGCTCGCCCTGCCCGCCGAGATGGCCGAGTTCGCCGATCGCGGCGGTTCCATCGGAGAGGAGCCGCTCGCGGTACGCGGGGTCGACCCAGGCCCGCGCCACGACCTCCGCGCCGTTGCGGGGACCGACCCGGTTCTCGTACGTGTCCACGATCTCGTCCAGCGCCGCCGAGTCCACCATCCCCTTCTCGACGAGGACGGACTCCAGCGCCCGCACCCGGAGGGCGATGTCCGGTGGCACGTCCTGATGGTCATGATCGTGGTCGTGGCCGTGATCATGGCCGTGGGCGTGCGACTCGGTCTGGTCGGCCATCAGCTTCCCCGGGGCGGCGAACGCGGCCGCACCGACCGCCGCGTCCTTGATGAACCCGCGCCGGTCGACCGGCCGCCCTTCTGATTCGTCCATGGGCTCCCCCTGTTCCGTCCATGGTGACGAGAGGATCGGGACCGGCGCAACCTGACACGCCGCGGCTGGAGCGGGATTGCGCCGTCCGTGCCGCCCCCGCACCGTTCGCGCATGACCGTCTCCTACGAGAACTCGAAGGCCGTCTTCGACGGAATCAAGGCCGCCGGCATCCGCAGCATCTCGGCCCTTCCCGAGACTTGGCTCGGTCTCCTGCTGCAGCGGGCGGAGGACGATCCCGAGGTCGACCTCATCCAGGTCGCGAAGGAGGAAGAGGCCATCGGTGTGGCGGCGGGGGCCTATTTTGCCGGCGAACCGCACGTCCTGCTCATGCAGAACCACGGCTTCTTCGCCGCGATGAACGGGATCATCTCCCTCGCCCAGCTCTATTCCGTTCCGCTCTGCATGCTCATCGCGGTCCGGGGCCACTGGGGAGAGCCGTATCCGTGGCACACCCGTGGCGGGATCGTGACGGAGGGTTTGCTGCAGGCCCTCAACATCCCCTACCACCACGCGAGAGATCCGGCGCTCGTCGGGAAGGAGATCGCCGAGGCGTACACCCTCTCGCAGAGTTCGCTCTCGCCGGTCGCGCTGCTCCTCACGCGCGATCTCATGGAAGTGTAATGCGGGACGCCGACTCGAAGCGCGGGGAGGAGGGCTGATGCGGCGGGCGGATTGCCTGGAACTGATCTATCCGGAGATCGAGGACAAGCTGGTCGTCACGATCATGGGGGCCTGCGCCCAGGAACTGTACGACCTCGGCCATCGCGAGAACTTCTTCTACCTGCAGCACGCGATGGGGCTCGCCTCGTCGATCGGGCTCGGCCTCGCCAACCACCTGCCGCACGAGAAGGTGATCGTGCTCGACGGGGATGGCTCCGCGCTCATGAACCTCGGCACGTTCACGACCCTCGCCCGCTACCGGCCCCGGAACCTCCTCCACATCATCTTCGACAACGGGAGCCTGCTCTCGACGGGCGGGTTCGAGTCGCACACTACGTCTGGCGTCACGGACCTCGCCGCGATCGCGCGTGGCGCCGGGGTCGAGCACGCGGTGGACGTGGATTCGCCGATGGCGTTCGGGGAGGCGTTCGTCGAGGCGATGGAGCGGGACGACCTCGGCGTGATCGTCGCCCGCGTCGACGCCGTGGGTCCGGACAACTACGGGATGGACTTCGCCCTGCCCGAGAACGCTTTCCGCTTCAAGCGCTGCGTCCAGGAGCGGCGGGCCGCGACGGGTTGGACGCCACCGCCCCAGCCGGGACACGCCAGCGGCGCTTAGTCGCCACTGCCGGCGAGGGCGGCTAGCGCGCCTCCGCGGCCACCCGCGCCACCACCTCGCGCACCCGATCGCGGAACGTATGCGCGCGTTCCATGACCTCTTCTTCGTCGACCATGAGCACCCGGCCGTCCCTCACGACGATGCGTCCGTTCACGAGCACGGTGGAGACGTCGCTCCCGCGAGCCGCGTACACGAGGTGGGAATAGACGTTGTAGAGGGGCGTGAGCCCGGCGCGGCGCGTGTCGAAAAGCACGATATCGGCGCGTTTCCCAGGCTCGAGCGAGCCGATCCGGTCGTGAAGGTTGAGCACGCGGGCTCCGCCCATGGTGGCCATGCGGAACACCGTCTCGGCCGGCAGCGCGGTGGGGTCGGCGTTCGTGTACTTGTGGAGCTTGGCGGCCGTGTCCATCTCGTCGAACAGGTCGAGATCGTTGTTGCTCGCCGGCCCATCCGTCCCGAGCCCCACCGGTATCCCGGCGGCCAGTAGTTTCACGACAGGAGCTGCCTGCGGGATCCCCAGCTTGAGGTTGCTCTGCGGGTTGTGGGAGATCCCCGCGCCCCCGGCCGCGATGCGCTCGATGTCCTCGTCGGTGAGGTAGATGGAGTGGGCGAGCACGGTCCCCGGCCGCAGGGCGCCGATCGACGCGAGGGCCTCCACCACCCCCATCCCCGTGAGTTCGGTCGCCGTCGCGGACTCACTCGCGTCCTCCGCCGTGTGGATCTGAAACGGCGCGTCGTACTCGGCAGCCAGCTGCGCCGCAGCGCGGACATCGTCGAGTGAGGTCGTGTAGAGCGAGTGGGCGGCCGTCCCGGGGACCAGGGTGGGGTGGTCCCGGTACCTCTCCATGAACTCGGCGGCGTCCGCCAGCGTCGCAGCCGGTGAGGCGAAGTCGGGGGCGGGGAAGCCGATGACGTGCGGGCCCATGACGGCACGGATGCCGGCGTCGACCGCGGCGCGCGCCGCATCGTCGCGGAAGTAGTACATGTCCGCGAACGTCGTCGTCCCGCTCTTCAGCATCTCGATGGACGAGAGGAGCGTGCCCCAGTAGACGAAATCGGGGTCGACGAGTTCGGCCTCGGCAGGGAAGATGTGCTCGTTCAGCCACGTCATCAGGGGCATGTCGTCGGCGAGTCCCCTGAGCAGCGACATCGCCGCGTGCCCGTGCGTGTTCACAAGCCCGGGAATCACGAGTTGGCCCGTCGCGTCGAGCACGGGCACGTCGGCGGGGCGGGCGGCTTCCGCGTCCAGGAGCGCGGCAATCGCGGGGCCCTCCACGAGCACGGCGCCGCCCTCGAGGACGGTGCCCGCATCGTCCATGACGACGACCGTGCCCCCGTCGATCAGGAGCCGGCCGTCCTCCGGGACAGCGTCAGCCGCATCGGAACTGGTGGAGCACGCCGACAGGAGCATGCCGGCGAGGAGGAGCCCCCCGCCGGCCCGCGCGGCGGTTTGTGTTACCGCGTGTGACAAAGCCTAACCGTCTTGCGGCTGCGGGACGATCCGGATGTAGGGAAGGGGCTGCTCCCATCCGTCGGGGAACCGCTTCCGCGCCTCGTCGTCGGACACCGCCGGCGCGATGATCACGTCGTCGCCCTGCTCCCAGTTGGCCGGCGTGGCGAGTTGCTTCTCGGCCGTGAGCTGGCACGAATCCAGAAGCCGGAGGATCTCGGTGAAGTTGCGGCCCGTGCTCATCGGGTACGTGAGCGTGGCCTTGATCTTCTTGTCGGGGCCGATCACGAACACCGAGCGCGCCGTCGCGTTGTCCATGGGCGTGCGGCCCTCGGAGGTGTCGCCCGCGTCCGCCGGCAGCATGTCGTACGTCTTCACGATCTCGAGCGTCGGGTCGCCGATCAGCGGGTAGCCGACGGCGTGCCCCTGCGAGGCCGCGATGTCCTTCGACCAGGCCTCGTGGTCGCTCACCCCGTCGACGCTGATCCCGATGATCTTGCAGTTGCGCGCCGCGAACGCGTCCTGAAGGGCGGCCACCGCCCCCAGTTCCGTCGTGCACACGGGCGTGAAGTCCTTCGGATGGGAGAAGAGCAGGACCCACCCGTCCCCGATCCAGTCATGGAAGTTGATCCTCCCCTGCGTCGTATCCGCCGTGAAATCCGGCGCCGTGTCGTTGATCCGAAGCGTCATCCGTCCCTCCGGTGTTTTTTCTGTGGCCATCGTGTTCGGCAATCGTTGGACGGGGGCAATGATCGGCACTTCAGGCTCCGGGGACAACGCCGAAGTCTGGCCGCACACGTACCGCACCGTACATTCCGTGACGCGCCCGTATGGGGCGCGGAAGCACTTTGAGAATGTGACTGCCGGGAGAGTTCAGAATGAAGATCGGACGCCGGGTCCTGCTGGCCACCGCCGCGCTCACCGTCGCCATCGTCGCGACGGCGCAGGCGCACACGATGTACCTGAAGCTGGAGAGCTTCTTCCTGGAGCCGAACTCGACGAACGTCGTCGCGCTCATCAACGGAGACTTCGACAACAGCGAAAACAACATCACGCGCGACCGCATGCTGGACGTCAGCGTCGTAGGACCGGACGGGGTGGTGCATCCGCCCACCGAGGCGTGGCGTGACACGGCGATGTTCCACTGGCACGCCGACAGCGTCGACACCGCGCTGCTGACATTCGAGACAGGCTCCGCCGGGACCTACGCGATCGGCGTATCGACCGCGGCGCGGGTGATCCCGCTCGAAGCAGCGGCCTTCAACGAGTACCTGGTCCACGAGGGTCTCGTCGACGAGCTCGCACAGCGCGAAGCGGCCGGGAAGTCGAACGACGATGCGGCCGAGCGCTACAGCAAGCATGTGAAGGCGGTCGTCCAGGTGGGTGATGACCGGAGCGGCGAGTGGGCGACGGAACTCGGCTATCCGGTGGAGATTGTCCCGCTACAGAACCCGTACGATCTCGCCGTCGGCGATGACCTCCAGGTGCGCTTTCTCCGCGCGGGCGAGCCGGTCGAGAACGCGCTTCTTTATGCGAACTACGAATTCAACCCCCACGCGCACGACGATGCCGGTGGACACGTGGAGGCGGTCGAGGCTCGCACAAACGAAGATGGCGTCGCGACGATCCCGCTCGTAGGCGGCGGGCGGTGGTACATCCGGACGATTCACATGGTGGAGACGCCGTCGGAACCCGACGTAGACTACGAGTCGAACTGGGCCACGCTCACGTTCGAGGTCCGGGGCGGGTAGACCGAAGCTGCACCGGAACCTGGCTGCGGGACGCCGTGGGCTAGTAGCCGCGCTCCCGGTTGACCACGGCCAGGAGCGGCTCGCCGGCCGCGAAGCGCCGGAGGTTCTCGCGGAACAGGATCCACATCCGCTCCATGTGCCCGTCGGAGTCGCCGCCGAGATGCGGCGTGATGAGCACGTTCGGCATCGCCCAGAGGACATGGTCCGGCGGTAGCGGCTCGGGATCCACCACGTCGAGGCCGGCGCCCGCGATGCGTCCCTCCCGCAGCGCCGCGACCAGCGCTGCGGTATTCGTCGTGCGGCCGCGCCCCAGCGTGATGTAGAGGGCCGTCGGCTTCGTGAGCCGGAAGAAGGCTTCGTCGATGAGGCCATCCGTTTCCGGCGTGAGGGGCAGGACGTTCACGATGACGTCCGCCTCCGGCACGAGATCCAGTAGCTCCGACGCCAGCCCGACGCGCTCCACGAAGTCGGGACCCTCCCGGCTGCTGTTCCGCGTGGCGATGACCCGCATCCCGATGCCGTGCGCGATGCGGGCGGTTTCCGTCCCGATGCCGCCGAGGCCGATGACGAGCATCGTCCGGCCCCGGAGTTCGAGCAGTTCGCTCCCCTCGCCGCGATAGGGCGACGGCCCGGTGAGCGGCCGGATGTCCCAGCGCCGCTCCCGCTGCAGGTCGAGCGCGGTATGGAAGCGGCGCGCCAGCATGAGCGCCATACCTAATGCGTGTTCCGCCCCGCCGGGGGCGAAGATCCGCTGGGCATTCGTGATGACGAGGTCCTCGGCATCGGCGACTCCGGGGATCGCCAGGTAGCGTTCGACGCCCGCCGAGGCGAGTTGTACCCAGCGGAGCTGGTCGCCGGCGGCCAGGATGTCCGCGTTCAGCACGCCGAGGACCGCGTCGGCGTCGTGCGCTTCGGCCGCCGCGGCCTGCCCGTCTCCGACGACGACGAGGTCCACGCCCGGAGCGACCTCCGCGAGTTCGGCCGTGCGGCCGGGCCACAGATCGGCAACGACGACTTTCACGGGCGCCTTCCAGTCAGGAGATGATCGATCGGGCGATGGGCCCGGACGTAGGCCGAGCACCCCGGCCGGGGCGCTCTCGGCTTCGGCCGTGCTTTCCGGCGGACGATCGGCGGCGCAGCCCGCGACCGCCAGCGCGGCAAGCAGCGAACACAGTCGGCGCGGGGAGTGAGCTACTGATTCCCCCCCATCCGCTCCTGATAGCGCGCGCCGCTCAGCACGTTGAACATGGCGTAGTTGCCCTCATGGCACGCGTACTCGTAGAGCAGATGGTCGAAGCGCTCGAACGGGACCTGTCCGCCCCAGGGGCTCGTGTACACCGCGGGGTCGTCGATCGTGAACTCGTACAGGATCGTCTCCTCGTCCGTGCGCGTGAAACGCTCGGTGACTTTCCGGTCCTTCGAAGGCGGAACCCCCCTGAAGGCGTGTTCGGGGTTGAGATTGGTCGTCTCGACGACAAGCGTTCCGTCCTCCCACCAGCCGACCGAGCTTCCGAACCACGGCGTCACGTGGTCCGGTTCGGCCCGGCTCTCGAGGCGCTCCTGCGGGTCCCGGATGGGGATGATCCGCGCGTCGTGAACCATCTCGGCCGTGATCACGACGAAGTCCTCGTTCTGCACGATCGTGTAGCTGTTGTTGTACCAGTAGTTGGGGAGCATCGGCGGTCCGGCGCTCGATCCGAACGAAACGATGCAGCGTTCCGCCAGCGGTCGAAGCTCGGGGTGGTCGTACTGGCCGAAACCGCCGCGAAACTCCGCCGCCGCTGCCAGGCGCTGTCGGGCCTCCGGCGTGAGGTCGGGAATCCGCCCGTCCGGCGGGTCGGTGACGAGGGAACTGCGCGGCTCGCCGTTCACGACCGCCACCCGGTCACCCGGCTCGCGGTAGAACTCGTCGTAGCAGGTCGTCGCCCCATCGATGCAGACGCGGTGTTCACCCCCCGGCGGCAGCGGCCGGTCCGGGTCGACGGGGGCCGTTCGCTCGGCGACGGTCTGCGCCTGTCCACCCTCGATGGCGGCGACTTCTTCCGGGCTCAGCACGGGTCCCCGGCCCTCCGGACGTTCGAAGGGGGTCAGCGTCTGGTTGGTCCAGTTGCCCTGCAGGTCGGGGCGGCCGTGCGCGGTGAGCGGAGGTTCCCAGTCGCCCGACGTGGTCTGGGTACGTGCCGCATCTGGCTGGAAGAGCAGCGCGAGCGCCGCCGCAAACACGAGAACGCCGGTCGCTACGTAGGCGAAGCGGCGAGCGGCGGGGTGATCCACGTTCATCGTTCCTCCTCGGTGCCGGCATCGGAATCGGCAGCATGTTCAATCTGCATTTCCCGAGCTTCGGGCGCGAGACATGGAACGCGAAAGGGCCCGAGTGAACGGGCCCCTTCAAAGAAGCTGTCAGCCAACCGGGACGGTGTGAGGCTCAGAGACCTCCCCCGCTGCGCCGCACGGCACGGCGTACAGGCGGCTTGCTGGACGAAGCGGTGCTTCGGCGGACCGAACCGGACCGGCTCGAAGAGGAACCGGCGGAACGGGATGCGGACGACGAACGGCCGCTGCTGTAACCGCGTCCGCTGACGACCGCAGAGCCACTCTTGGGCTTGGGAGCGGTCGAGATCTGCGGGCCATCATTACCCCCGCCGCGACGGCGCGCCGTCCGTCCCGTCGACTGACCTCCGGAGGTGCCGACCGACGCGGTCCCCCGTGACGATCCGATGGACCGCGTTCCGACTCTGGAGCTTCCGCTGCTGTAGCCGCGTCCGCTGATCACCCGCCCGCCGTTGTTCCTGGACTCCGTGCGGATGATCGACGGACCGTAGCCATAGCCGATGCCGTACCCGTATCCATATCCGTAGGGGGAGCCGTAACCGAAGCCGAAGGGCGAGTAGCCGTAACCGTATCGGTAGCCGAAGCGACCGTAGTAGGGAGAACCCCAGCCGTAGAACGGGTCGTAGTAACCGGCACCGCCGAGCCAGGGCCCGTCACCGCCGCCGCCGCCGCCCGTTGACACCGCGAAGCGCTCCGGATAGCTCCGCGCGATCATCATGTCGATGACCCCTTCGGACACGCCGGCATCTGCGAGCTGTACAAGTCGGCCGGCGTCGATCGCGAGAGGGGTCTCGTGTTCGACGATCCAGGCCTCCACCGCCTCCGGATCCACGTGAGCCTGCGCCTCGATGATGTCCTCGACCGAGTAGCGCCCGGACGCCGCGAGCCGCATCGAGCGCACGGCCAGACTCCGGTCGGCCGCGATGTCACCCAGGCCGACGGCCTCGGCCTGGCTCTGCGTGGCCAGCCGGTATCGCGTCACCCACGTCAGCTTCTCTTCGCCGACCGTGACGACCTGCGCATTGATCCAGGACTGGGACGAGATCATTGCGAACATCCCGCTCGATGAGCGATCGACGCCCCCCTCGCAGACCTGGTCCACATCCATGAAGACCCGGCCCGGCCGCGACGAAAACGCCGCGCGCCGAGATCCGTCACACCCCTCGAGAGACGACTCGTGGCGCTGCCCATCCGCCCTCACGACCTCCCGGGTCGTGATCTCGCCGTCCTCCACCGCGATCATCTCGACGCCGTCCTCCTGCGCGCTCGGCTGGAAGCAGAGCAGCGATTCGGGTGCGTCGGCGCTCGTCGAGGTGCGGACAGGCTGCCAGCACCCCATCCAGGCGAGCCAGCGCTCGTCCATCTCCTGCGCCGCCACCGTCGACAGCGGCCCGGCCGCGAGCATCACGCCGACCGCAATGAGAAGTGCGGAGCCGATTCCAGCAGTTCGCTGTTTCGTCATGTGACCCTACCTCGAAGTTTACAGCCGTACGGAGAAGCCGAACGCGGCGCGGAGCCCGTTCAGGTCGATCTTGTCGAACCCGACGAAGCTCTCCCCCATATTCGCGCTGGCCCAAGAATAACGCGCTTCGGCGGTCAGAATCCACCGCAGCCCGAGCGAGTAGTCAAATCCGGCCGTCACGTAGGCGAGCGGGGATCCGCTGCTGGACGTGAAGTAATCGTAGAAGATGTCCAGCGTTTCGTAGTCGACGAATTCGCCCTCCTGCTCGAATTCATACCATACGAAGCCGGCGCCGCCTCCGACGAAGGGGGCGAACTTGCCGGGAATCCAGGCGAGATCGCTGATCCTCCGTCCCCGCTCCGTGAGGTAGGCCTTCAGGCCGACCGTGAACGGGACGCGGCGGAAGTCCGTGGTCTGGAGGATAGGCAGGTCGTCATCGCCGATGAAGTCCCGGGATTCGGAGTTGATCTCGCTGTTCGCGTACCCGAGGCCCAGCGAAAGGTCGACGCGGTCGGTGAGCCGGATGCCGAGGTCCGCGGCGAGCGACAGCGCGTTGAAGTCCTCTTTCTCGACCGTCAGTTCGTCACGCGTGAAATCGAAGATCTCACTGTCGGCGCGCGGTATCAGATACCCGATGCGCGCGCCGAGCGTGATGGAAGGACGCTGGAAGAGGAAGTCCTGCGCCGCGACGGCCTCGGCCGCCCAGGCTCCGGCGATCACGGCGAGGACGGCCGCGATCGAGGACTTTCTGAATCGGTACGTCACGTTGCCTCCTTCAAGGCGCCTGAGCGCATCTGCCTTCGCTCGCGCCAACCGGGTTTTCGGTGTGCCACTCCTAACACGAAGCAATCCCCGGACGGGTCACATCTTCACCAAACGCCCGCCCGCAACCGCTCCCCGGGCTCCACCGAATCCCCGGCCCTGTCTTCGCAGAATTCCTCGTCCTACCCGCTGGTCACGACCACCGGCGTTTCCTGCTGCACTTCGCCGCCGTCCGCATCCCGCGCCGTAACGGTGATCGTCGTGCTCCCCACCGTCACGCCGACCACCGTGAGCGTGCTGCCTGAAACCGCCCCCACCGCGACGAGCGTGTTCCCGGTCGTGACACTGAAGGTCAGGTCGTCGCCTTCCGGATCGCTGAAGTACTGCGACAGGTCGAGCTGGTGCACCTGCCCCGTCGTCAGGCTCAGCGGCGGGAGCGCTTGCGCCGCGACCGGCGGCTGGTTGGGCACGGTGATGAGGAAGTTCTGCAGGGCTTCTCCGCCGCCTTGATCGCGGGCGAAGAGGAACCCGCCGGCCTGGCCGGTCCCCACCCCGACCACGGTCATCATGCTGCCCGAGACGGAGACGCCGGCCACGAGCGCGTTCGAGCTTCCCGCGCCGTACAGGAGCGGGTCGCCGTCGGGGTCCTGGAAGAAGCCCGACACGTCCACGATCACGTGGTCGCCGGCGGCCACGGTGACGGGCGGTACGATGCCTACCGCGACCGGCGCTTCGTTCGCGGGCGTGGGCTCCATCGTGTCTTCGCTCTCGATGCAGGCCCCGGCGACGAGAATGGACAACGCTACGGCGACGCAGGCGCCCGCGCGTCCGGAGTTCAGGATCTTATGAACCATGTTCGTTTCTCTCTACTTCCTTCCGCTCATTGCGAAGGTTCAGGTCGCCCCGCACGGCCGGTATGGCCGTCAGGGCAGGGTCAGTGCCGCGAGTCCATCGGTCAGCTGGATGATGACGTACTGCTTGCCCTCGTGGACCCAGCTCGACATGCCGTAGCGCGTGTTGCCGGGCAGCTCCACCTGGCCCACGCGCTCGCCGGTCCGCTTGTCGATCGCAAACAGGTGCGGCGTTCCGTCGCTCGTCTGTCCAGACGCAAGAAGTAGCGTCGGAGTTGCAACCATGGCGGAATGGCCGCGCCGGCCCTGGTTCGGATTCACGTCCACGCCCTGCAGCATCGGGTGGTCGCGGATCACCGCCTGCTGCCGCTCAGGTGCGTCGCCATGCGGGATCATCCACAGGTGTTCGCCCGTGTTCACGTCGATCGCCGTGATCCGCCCCACCGGCCCCTTCCAGATCCGCAGTCCCTCGACCGTCGCCTGGTCCGCCGTGTTCTCGGTCACAACGCCCGTGGCGCGGGAGAATTCGGAGTGCGTGACCCCGGTCTGATCGGGTCCGTCGAGTTCGGATTCGATACCCGGCGCCACCATCACCGGAGAACAGCCGCTGGTAGAGGTGACGAAGACGATGCCGTCCACGGGGTCGGCCGCGGGCGGGCCCGTGATGTTGGCCCCGCCGCCTCCGCCGGGGCAGATGAGCGCCGGGCCGTCGCCGTCGGGGTTTCCGACGTGCGTGGGCGGGTTGAAGAGCGGTACGAAGAGGTCGTTCTCGCGCGCGTACTCGAGCGCCATCTCGCGCAGCTCCGGCGTGTAGTCGATCAGGTCCTGCTCCGTGCGGCCCTGCAGGTCGTAGGGCAGGGGCCACGTCGGGTGCGGCTGCGTCGGCGACAGCTTCTCGCCCGGCACCTTCGAGGCCGGGACCGGCCGCTCCTCGATGGGCCAGATCGGCTCGCCCGTCTCGCGGTCGAGCGCGTACAGCCACGACTGCTTCGTCGCCTGGAAGACGCCCTTGATCGGCCGTCCGTCCACGACCACGTCCATGAGGATCGGGGCGGTCGGGGTGTCGTAGTTCCAGATGTCGTGGTGCACGAACTGGAAATGCCAGCGGCGCTCTCCCGTCTCCACGTCGAGCGCGACGATGCTCGTGCCGAAGAGGTTGTCGCCGGGGTGGAAGCCGCCGTAGTAGTCGATCGTGGCGCCGTTCGTGACGAGGTAGACGAGTCCGAGTTCCGGGTCTGCCGAGAGCGGCGCCCAGGGGGAGACGTCACCGGTCCACTGCCACGCGTCGTTCTCCCAGGTCTCGTGTCCGAACTCGCCAGGGCGCGGGATGATGTGGAACTTCCACTTGAAGTCCCCCGTGCGGGCGTCGTAGGCCAGGATATCGCCCGGGACCATCTCCTTCCGGGTCTGGTTGTATCCCTGCTCGGCGGAGTTGCCGACGACGACCACGTCGTTCACGACGATCGGCGGGGAGGAGGCGGTGATGTAACCGATCTCGAGCGGCATCCCCTGATCCGGGTCGTACTCCTGGTTCAGGTTCTCCCACGGTCCCCAGCCCTCGATGAGGTCGGCCACTAGGTCCACGGTCCCCGAGGATGGGAAGCCGGGGAGGGGCACCGCCTCGCCCCAGTTCTCCAGCGGCTGGCCCGTCACTGCGTCGAGCGCGTAGAGGAAGAAGCCGGGGCTGATGATGTAGACGACGGGGCGGCCGTCGACCTCGGCGTAGGCGACGCCCTTCCCGTACGCCTTCCGCATCGAGTACTCGTGCCGCCACGTCATCGGTTCGGCGAAGCTCCACAGGAGCCTGCCGGTGGAGGGGTCGAGGGCGATGACATGCCGGTTCTCGCCCGTGACCGTGATCATCATCCCGTCGACGTAGGACGGCGTGGCCCGCGCCGTGCTCGGCCCGAAGCTCGAAGCGTCCCAACGCCAGGCGACCTCGAGGCTCTCGAAGTTCGAGGCGTCGATCTGGGTCGCCGGCGTGTAGCGGGTGTGCCAGGCGTCGCCGCCCATGTAGGTCCACGCGGCTCCCTCGACGCCGGGGCCCGGGCGCTGGGCCGCAAGCGGGCCGCCCGCGATGGCTCCGAAGAGAAGGGGGAGAAGAAGCGCGCTGCTCGACCGCCAAGTCCGATGGTTCTTGATCATCCGTCCGCTCTCGCTGTTCTCTCTACTCCGGCTACCAGCCGGCCGACGCACCGCTACCCCGGCCAGAATAACACTCCATCGTGACCGGACGTTTCGCGGGACGCAACGTCTCCTTGCACGCAGGCGACGTTTCTTCGCACTCTATCAGGGGTTAAAGAGGAATCGCCGGCAGCGGCGGCGGAGCAGTTCATCTGGAGGAGGTTGTCTCATGCGTGGATCGCGTAGTCACCCGAGCCATGCCCGGTCGCGTTCGGCGGCCCTGGCCGTCTTCATCGTGCCCGTGGCCCTGGGCCTCACCTTCCGGGATCTCGCGGGACAGGGACCGGCGGCGAACGGGGTGAACGGCGCCGATGGAGCGGAGGCCGACGTCACCTTCTCGGACGTCGCTCCCATCCTCCAGGCTAACTGCCAGATCTGTCATCGCGAGGGGTCCGTGGGGCCGATGTCCCTCCTCACCTACCGCGACACGCGCCGCTGGGCGTCGCGCATGAAGGATCTGGTCTCGAAGCGGCTCATGCCCCCGTACCACCTCGACACGGGCATCGGCATCCAGGACATCAAGGATGACTGGCGGCTGGCTGAGGAGGACATCGAGACGATCGTGGCGTGGGCGGACGCCGGCGCGCCGGAGGGCGACCCTGCCGACCTGCCGCCCCCGATCGAATGGCCGAACGAGCAGCGATGGCAGCTCCAGGACATCCTCGGCGAGCCCGATCACGTGATCAGGTCGAAGCCCTTCGACGTCCCGGCCGAGGGCGGAGACACCTGGTGGCGGCCGCGGGTCCCGACCGGACTCGACGAGGACCGCTGGGTGATGGCGTTCGAGACGCGTCCCTCCTTCCCCGCCGGGCGGCAGGTCGTGCACCACGCGATCCCGCGCCTCCTCAGGCTCGACGAGGAAGGGGAGTACCAGCGCATACAGAGCCTGTCCGAGTACGCGATGGGCAAGGTCGGCGAGATCGTGCCCACGGATGCGGGGCGGATGCTGAAGGCGAACGACATGATCGAGTGGGACGCGCACTACTATCCCATGGGATACGATGTCCCCGGCGATCAGGTCGAACTCGGCATCTGGTTCCACGAGGAAGGCTACGAGCCGGAGTTCCAGCAGGATCTGCGCCTCTATCCTCTCAGGGGGGACATCGCGCTGGCGCCGGGAGGGACCGCCATGACGCAGGGGTTCCACCGCTGGGACCACCCGGTGAGACTCGACAGCTTCCAGCCGCACGGGCACGTCCACCTGCACGCGATGTCGATCCAGGCGCTCTACCCCGACGGCAGGCTCGAACTCATCAGCATGGTCACGGACTTCGACGCCCGCTGGCATCACAGCTACATCTACGAGGATGATGTCGCGCCGCTGCTCCCGCCCGGCACGGTCCTCGTCATGACGGGGTGGTACGACAATACGGCGGAAAACGAGCTGACCCCGGATCCGGAGATCTGGTACGCCCGCGGGGCGCGCACCGGGGATGAGATGTCGCACGCCTGGCTCGCCGTGACGCACCTCAGCGAGGAAGGCTACCAGCGGCTGGTCGAGGAGCGGGAGGCGAAGCTCACGACCGACGAAGACGACGACAGCAACGACAACAACTGAACCGGCACATGCGCATCCGACATATCGCGGCGTTCCTTCTCGCCGCCCACGTCACTCCGGCGGCCGCGCAGCAGGTACAGCGGCTGCCGCTCGCGCCCATCCCGATGAAGGGGGAGCCCGTGGCCCCCTTCTTCGAGGGCTGGTACCAGAACGACGACGGCTCCTTCACCTTCTCGTTCGGCTTCTTCAACCTGAACCGGGCGGAAGTTCTCGACGTCCCGCTCGGCGCGGAGAACCACATCGAGCCGCACGAGTTCGATGGGATGCAGCCGACGCACTTTCCGGTGCGGCCGCGCCGGGACCGGGGCGTGTTCTCCGTCACGGTGCCGGCGACCTGGGAGGACGGAGAGCAGCGGGTCGTGTGGACGATCACGACGAACGGCGTGACCTACTCCGTGCCGGCGCGCGTCTTCTCCCCCGCGCTGCAACTCGACTACGGCCCGCGGGCCATGGGGTCGGTGCCGCCGCTCGTCCGCTTCGACCCTGAGGGGGAGGCGGGCCAGCACGTCCAGGGTGTGTGGGGCGAGCCGCGCAGCGCGAAGGTGGGCGAGCCTCTGACGCTGCAGTTGTGGACCGAAGAGATCTCCGTCCGCGACCCCGAGGATCTGGTGAACCAGGTCGTCGACGTGGAGGTGAGCTGGTTCAAGCACCAGGGACCCGCCGCGCCGGTGAAGTTCGAGCCGTGGCAGATCACGGTCGCGGGCGGGACCGGCGAGGCGACGACGGCGGCGACCTTCACCGGGCCGGGCGAGTACATCCTGCGCGCGCGCATCGACAACTGGGACGCGAACGACAGCGCCGGCGGAGACCAGTGCTGCTGGAGCAACGCCTACGTCAGGGTGACCGTCACCCCCTGACGCTTTGAGAGCCGGACAGGAGGGCACCATGACGGCCTCGACACCCCGCTCCCGCGCCGTCCACGTGCCCGCCGGCCGCCCCTTCCAGTGGCTCCCGCTGCGCTCGCTGGCCCCGTTGGCCTCGGTCGCCGTCTGCCTGGCGGCGTGCGAAGCCCCGTATCCGCGCCCTCCCGAGACGGCCCGGATTCCCGTCGTCGACACCCTGCACGGCGTCGCCTTCACCGACGACTACCGGTGGCTCGAGGAGCAGGAGAGCCCCCAGACCCGGGCCTGGATCGACGAGCAGAACGCCTATGCGGAGCAGATCGTCGGAGACTCGCCTCTGCGGACGGAGCTGGAGGGGCGCCTCCGCGAACTGATGGATGCCCCCGGGGCGATCTTCCCGCGCCGGGCGGGGGACTACGAGTACTTCTCCTTCCGGAAGCCGGGACACGAGGTGGGAGCGATCTACCGCCGGCCGGCGCCCGACGAGCCCCAAGACGCTCCCGTGGACCCGGAAGGCGAGTTCGAAATCGTGATCGACCCGCTCGATCTCCGGGATGACGCCACGACCAGCGTGAGCATCATCGACTTCTCGCCCGGCGGCGCTCTCATGATCTACGCCATCCGGGACGGGGGCCGGGACGAGCGGGAGTACCGCGTCCGCGACCTGGAGAGCGGGGAGGACCTACCCGACCGCCTGCCGACCTACCTGTACGGCAACGTCTCGTTCGACGAAGAAGGGGACGGCTTCTACTACAGCCGCCGGTCGCGGGAGACGGGGGCACGGATCCGCCACCACCGGCTGGGGACCGACCCGGAGGAGGACGAGGAACTGTTCGGGGAGGGGCACGGGCCGGAGAGGTTCGTCGGCTTCTCACAGGGGGGCGACGGCCGGTGGCTCGTCTACACCGTCCAGCACGGCTGGGCGCGGACTGACGTCTACCTGCACGACCTGCGCTCCGGGGCGGCCCCTGCGCCGCTCATCGTCGGCGCGCCCGCCCGCTTCAGCACCCGCTTCGTCGAGGACGAACTCTACCTGCTCACGAACCTCGACGCGCCGAAGAACCGGATCCTCGCGGTGAACCTTCAGAACCCCGAGCCGGACCCGGCCGCGTGGCGGGAGGTGCTGCCCGAGGGCGAGGATCTTCTCACCGGCTACCGGTTCATCGGCGACGACCTGTACGCCGACTACCTGCGCGACGTGAGCAGCCGGATCGTGCGCTACGGGCCCGATGGCGAGGAGAAGGGAGAAATCCCGCTCCCCGCGCACCATGTGGCGACGCTGCGTTCCCACGGGGGTGGCGAAGGAGATGGCGAGAACGAGGCGCTCCTGACGCTGACCTCGCTCCTCACCCCCTCCACCATCCTGAAGCTGGATCTCGAAACCATGGAGACGGAGGAGTGGCGGCCGTCATCCGTCCCCTTCGACGGCTCGGAGTACGAACTGAAGCAGGTCTGGTACACCTCTGAGGACGGGACGCGGGCCCCGATGTACGTCGCGCACCGCAGGGGTCTGACCCTGGACGGGGGCAGTCCCGCCCTCCTGTACGGGTATGGCGGTTTCAACGTGAACCTCCTGCCCCGGTTCGACGCCCGCGCCGCGGCGTGGCTGGAGCAGGGCGGCGTGTACGCGATGGCGACGCTGAGGGGTGGCGGTGAGTTCGGCGAGGAGTGGCACCGGGCCGGCATGCTCGAGAACAAGCCGAACGTATTCGCCGACTTCATCGCCGCGGCCGAGTGGCTGGTCGACAACGGCTACACGAACCCGGACAAGCTCGCGATCCGGGGCGGGAGCAACGGCGGCCTCCTCGTCGCCGCCTCCCTCACGAAGCGGCCGGACCTCTTCCGCGCCGTCTACTGCGGCCTGCCGGACCTCGACATGGTCCGCTTCTACCAATTCACCGACGCGAACAACATGCCGGCGCTCCTGGAGTACGGGAACGCGGCCGTGGCCGAGGAGTTCGAGGTCCTCCGCACCTTTTCGCCGTACCAGAATGTGCGCGACGGCGTGGACTACCCCGCCGTCATGCTTACGCAGGGAGATCTCGACACGCGCGTGCCCCCGTTACAGGCGCGCAAGATGGCCGCGCGCCTGCAGGCGGCGTCGAGTTCGGGACTGCCGGTGATCCTCGACTACGACCCGCGCACGGGCCACGCGGGGGGCCGCTCCTTCAGCCGCAACGTCCGGAACGCGGCGATGGAACTCGCCTTCCTGCTCCAGCAACTCGGAGCACGCTGACGCCGTTCATCGGCTCGGATTGCGGCGGCCGCTCAGACCCGGTTCCCGGCCAGACCCTGGCCGGATTCATTGCGAACTAGGCGGCCGGGATGCGGCGGAAGAGGCGGACCGCGACAAGGAAGGCGGTCGCGTACATGACGGCGCCGAGGAGGAAGGGCGCCCCCGGCAGCTGCATCGGCGCGGCGGGTGACGTGAAGTAGCTGAACAGGCCGGCGGTGAAGATCAGGGGGCTCAGGATGCTGGTCAGGCTCATGAGCGACTGGAGGCCTCCCTGGACTTTGCCCTGGTCCTGGGGGTCTACGGCCCCCGCCACCAGGCTCTGGAGGGCGGGACCCGCGACGCCCCCGATGGAGCCGAAGATGATGAATGCGATGAGCATCCACCCCTGCGTGGCGAGGCCGTAGCCGAGGTAGGTGATCACGGCCAGCACGAGCCCGCCGAGTACGGCCCGGCGCTCGCCGATTCGCTTGATGACGGGTTGAACGAGTCCCCCCTGGACGATGACCGCCATCAGTCCCACAAGCGCCAGCGACAGGCCGTTGGCGAGTTCGTCCCACCCGAACTTGTGGCCGGTGTAGAGCACCCACACGGTCTCGAGGCCGCGCTGGGCCAGGATCACGAACACGAACGACACGGCGAGGCCGGCCACCAGCGGGTATGAGCGCAGCACCACGAGGCTCCCGACCGGGTTGGCCTTCTTCCATCTGAAGGCGTCGCGCTTCTCGGGCGGCAGCGATTCGGGGAGGACGAAGATCCCGTACAGCGCGTTCACGAGGGCGAGTCCCGCCGCCGCGAAGAAGGGAAGCCGCAGGTCGATCCCGCCCAGGAGTCCGCCGATGGCGGGACCGAAGATGAATCCGAGGCCGAAGGCCACGCCGACGAAGCCGAAGTTTCTGGCCCGCACTTCGGGCTCCGACACGTCGGCGATGTAGGCGTTGGCCGTGGTGATGCTCGCGCCCATGACGCCGGCGATGAGCCGGCCCGCGAAAAGCCATCCGATGGACGGCGCCAGCCCCATGATGATGTAGTCGACGCCGAGGCCGAAGAGGGCGATCAGGATGACCGGCCGCCGCCCGACGCGGTCGGATAGCGCCCCCAGGATCGGCGCGAAGAAGAACTGCATGACGGCGTAGGCCGCGGCGAGGACCCCGAACCAGCGCCCCGCGAGCGCGGTACTTCCTCCCGTGAACTCCTTGATCAGTTCGGGGAGGATGGGGACGATGATCCCGATCCCCAGCACGTCGATGAAGACGGTGATGAGGATGAAGACCATCGCCGCCTCGCGGCCCCGCCCCGGTGCTCTCAACAACCCTCCACGCAATCGTTCGCAGCCTTTACGCCGCCAACGCGCTGGCGGGTCGCCTAAAGTGACGGCCCAGGCGGGACAGTTCCAGCTGCGGAGCGGGCCGCAGCAGGAAAACGCGACGCTTTAGGCCAGTTTCAAACCAGAGGGTTCGAAGCGGCGGAAGTCCCCCTCATTCCCTGTGGCCAGTTGCGCCCCTTCGCGAAGCGCCACCGCCGCGATCATGCAATCCCGCAGCGTTCCGCGCCGCCGCCCGCCCTCGTTGAACAGGCGGGCGGCCACTGCGGCGTCCTCGCCCGTGTAGTCGGCGCGCGGACCGACGATGCCGTCGGCCGCTGCCAGCTGGGGGGGCGACAAGGGTCCGCACAGGAACTCGGTCCACGCTACGGCGCTCATACCCAGCGTTACGCCGGCGCCGATCCAGGCGCTCAACTCGCGCGACTGCGGCGATCCGGCGTCGAGTGCGAGAATCAGGAAACTCGTATCGAGATGGATCACGCTCTGGGCCCGAGGTCAGCGCGCGCTGTGCGTCGTTCAGTGCGGACATCCCGCGCCCACTGACCGAGGTCCACTCCTTCGTCGCGGACGCTGGCTTGTAGCTGGTGAAGCGTGGCTAACGGTCCCCCCGCATGACCGGCCTCTTCCGCCGCCACCGCCTTGATCGCGCGGCGCAGCACCTCGGACTTGGGGACGTTCCACCGTCTCGCCAGCGCCTCGAGCGCCCTCACAGACTCCAGATCGAGCGAGTATGTCGATTTGATCGTTGGGGTGGCCATACCTCCAGAGTATGGCCCTACATCGGTCGCGTCAAACAACATTGGTCAGCCCCCGTGTCGTCGGCGGAGGGAGTCGCGCCTCTGGTGATAGTTCGCGTACACGGGCTCAACGCCACGATCGCCGCGTCCGGCCCGCGGATCCGAGAACCCCGTCAGATGCACCGTGGCTTCGTCCACGACGAGCGCGCCTCCGATCGCGCGCTCGGCGACGATCCCCACATCCCGCCCCAGGCCGATGGCGGGGTGGTCATCGAAAGCTCCCGCCCCCAGGCGGTCGAGGAAGTCCTGCGCCGCGGAAACCGGTGTCGCCTTGTCCCCCTCCGTGCGCCGTTCGAGCGCGTCGACGCCGTAGCTGCGCACGAGCTTGGGGAGGAACGCGGCGAGGGTGGCGTGGCGGTCGAACAGATCCAGTCCGTAGTGCCCGCCCGCCACCGCGAAGATGGCGCCGAGCTGATTCGGCGCGGCCTCCACTTCCCGCACATAGTCATCCAGCGCCTCCGCGTGGCGCTCGAAGATCTCGCTCATCGCGCCGGTCGCGGAGGGCGCGTCCATCGCCACGGCCTTGTCGTCGATCGAACTCCATACCTGGCCCTGATCGGAGCGGCGCGTCCCCGCGGTCCGCATCGACGCCTGCACGCTCGCGTTCATCTCCGCCCGCCCTCGCGCGAAGTGCATCCGGTCCGTCACCTGGAAATCGGGGCTGTCGTAGGACCAGCGGCCCTGCTCCACGCAGGAGACCGGGATGATCGTCGTTTTTTCGGCGGGAACGAGCAGCGTCAGGTTGGCGACGCGGTTCTGCTTGGCGCCGACGAGTTCCTCGCCGTCGACGATGAGCACGGGGCGGTCGGCGCGGTTCTCCACCGCGAGGTCGGGTACGCTGCCCCCGGCGGAGACCTCGCGCACGGTGACCAGGTTGTCCCGAAGTCCCTGTGCCAGAAGCAGGTAGTCGAGATCCGAGATTTCCCGAGAGAGCAGAGGAAACACGGTGAGGCCGCCGCAGAACGTCGGTTCGCCGATCTCGAGGTCGGCGATGGTGGTCGTGATCTGGTTCATTTCTCCGCTCCTTGATATTGTCAGTGTTGATACGCTGTTGACAGTACCGCGGAGTTCCGGATAAGTCAACGGTCGTTATCTGTAGATGACAGTATACGTCAGTTCACATCTCGGACGGCGGAAAACGACATGCGCAGTTACACGGCCCGGGAGCTGGAGGAGGAGACGGGTTTCAGGCGACGCACGATCGCCTACTACGTGCAGGTCGGACTGCTTCCGCGCGTCGGCCGGCGGGGACCGAAGACCCGTTATCCGAAGCTCGTGCGGGACCGCCTCCTCTTCATCAGAAGGGTCCGCGAGGCGGAAGTGGCCGGGAGGGTGCCCGCGACCGCTCTCCGCGAGATCGGGGCCGTGTTCGAGGGGTCGTCGCCGGAGCTGATCGCGGGCGTTGCGGACAGACGGATCGCCGTGACCGCCGATCTCCTTTCCGCCACGTCCGCCGGAACGGCTGCTCCCGCACGGATGAAGGACGTGGTGAGGCAGCGCGAATCACCCGTCGGCTTTGCGGCGCAGCGAGCCCGGTGGGCCGCTCTCAGGGAACGGCTGATGGTGCGGGAGGAGGAACCGCCCTGGCTCCGGGAAGCCGCTGCCGCTCCTCCCCAGGCGGACATGGCGGACGTGATGCACGGGCCCCCGGCATCGCGCCGCGACATCGATGTCTCGGAGTTGGCCGAGTTGCTGGGCGCTCTGCGGGACGTAGGCGGTCGTGAGGCTGCCCCGGGAGAGGTGGAAACGTGGTCCCGGATCGAGATATCGCCCGGCGTCGCACTCTCGGTTCGCGGTGTCGCCGACGAGGACGCGGCCCTGCTGGAGGCCATCGGGCGCCGGCTTCACCACCTGCTGTCGGATGAGTTCGACGACTGACCGCTGAGCGCCGGACGGACGGAAAGCAGCTGTCGCTGAAGACTCAGGGAAGGAGCAGGGGCCCCAGCCAGGGAACCCACACCACGCCTCCCAGGACCGCTCCGACCAGCGCTGGGACGACGGTCCGCAGCCTCCGGCCGCGAGGGATGGCGGTCACCATGAACCAATACCCGAGCACGAGGGAGGCGAGGCCGAGGAGAATGAAGACCCATTGGGGGATTCCCGTGATCGCCCCCACGGCGATTTCGTCCGGGCCCCATGTGACTCGCGTGCCGCGGAGAACCAGGAAAAGGACGGGGAACAGCCACGTCCACCGGAACGGGGTCACGAATCCGATTGCGAAGACCAGACACAGGGGGCCGGGGCCGAATCGGCGGACCGCAAGCACGCAGGCCAGAAGGATCACATACGAGACCAGCGGTCCGGCGGCCGCGCTGATCGCCACCTGCCACGGTTCGGCGATCGCCGCCGCCGCTTCGAGGTCGCCCGCCCGCCAGAACCGGCTGAACTCGCCGGAGCCGGACCAGCTCGCAGAGGCGTAACGCAGGACCGGATCGGGGAGTCCCAACGCGACATTTGCGCCGTAATGCCCGAGTTCGTGAAGCAGCACCGCGATGGGGAATGCGATCGCTCCACCGGCCACCGCGGCCCACCAGCCGCCGTCTCGCAACTGCTCCCGCATCAGGACCTCAGGACTCGATGTCGTAGAAGCTCTCGACCGGGGGCGGAGTCGCCGGGACGGGATCGTGCTCGAGCGCGTCGCGCATGGCGGGCGACCACGGGGCGGCGGCGACCCGGCTGAATCCTGACGTGTGGTCCGCCATGGCCGCGAAGAGCCGGCCAGCGCGATCGAGCCGAGTCGTGATCTCCTCGGCGATCGGTTCGAGACTCCAGTCGTCCCGCTCCATCACATGCCCCAGCGCGATCCCGTCCGAACGCGGGAGCACCCCGATGCGTCCGCCGCCCGGCACGCTCCCTTCGAGGCTGTAGTCGATCTCCGGCTGGGGCGCGAGGAAGGTGAGCTGGCCCTTGATCGGCGACATCGTCTCGTCCCCGAACAGCGCACGGGAGCCGAGACCGGTGCAGTTCGCGATGAGGGGTTCGTCGAGCGACATGAGGTCGCGGGGCGTCCCGAAGTCCCGGATCCGCACGCGTCCGCCGAAGAGGAGGAACTCCTCCATCAACTGATCCAGATAGATCGATGGCTCGATGCGGAGGGTCGGCCTGCGCAGGGCGTAGGTGCCGGGAAAGGGATGCTCTCCCGGCTGCAGCACGGTGGCGCCCACGTCGAGCCCCGGGTCGAGGCCGCTCTCGGTCTCGTCGAGCCCGGAGTCCTCCTGCCGCGGTCCGGAGAGGCGGTTGCGCCACGTGTAGGTCGTCACCCACGACACGCCGCGTCCCGCCCCGGCGAACAGCTGCATCTGCTCGTAGGAGGCGCGGACGGCGCGGTCGAACTGCGCGTCGAAGGTCGGGGTCCGTTCCGGCGCCGACACGAGATTCGAAAGCGGCGAGAACCCGGCGTAGGCCATGTTGGAGGTGGTGTCGGGCGGGAGGGTGTGGGCGTGGATCGTCACCTCGAAGCCGCGGCGCTGGAGTTGCCGCGCGGTGGCGAGCCCGACGGCGCCGGCCCCGATGACGGCGGCCTGCCGGGACGGATGGTCTTCGGCCCGTTCGGCCACGAGCAGTCCGGTCCCCCAGGAGAGGGAGATCCCCGCGCCACCGTGCCCGTAGTTATGGATTATGGTCTTGTCGTCGAGCCGCTCCGTGGCCACGCGAAAGCCGGCGGGCCGGAAGGGTCTGAGTCCGACGGTGGTTCGGATGACGCGGTCCGGCGAGACTCTGACGAGGGGGAGACCAGCGGCGCCGGCGCCCGGCGGGTATCGACGCCATGCGGGGGAGCACGCGCCGAGGCTCGAGCCCAGCGCGGCGGTCCCCACGGTCTTGATCAGCGTTCGACGGTTCACGCAATAAGACTGACGCCAACCGCCGGCATCGGCCAGAGAGCGCGTCGAGGCGTTCCCGCGGGAACGTCAGGGAGTGAAGGAATGCAGGGAAAAACGATTGAGACGTCGGGAGATATAGCCGAGGGCCTCGAGGCGTTGGTCCGGATCGACGGACGGCTGGACGAGGTGGTCGACAGGGCGGGGCCGGTGCCGCTGCGGCGAAGGGATCCGGGATTCGAGGGTCTCGCTCAAATCATCGTTTCTCAGATGGTGTCGAAAGCGGCCGCCGCGGCGATATGGGAACGGCTCATCGAAGAGGCGGAGGGTTGCGCGCCCCGACGGGTCGCCGGGCTCTCCGATGCACAGTGCCGCCGGATCGGGCTGTCGCGGTCCAAGGAGATGACGCTCAAGCGCTCGGCCGAGGCGGTCATGAGCGGCGGTCTCGACCCGCAGGCGCTGTGCCTCATGCCGGCCGAGGAATCCATCGCCGCCATGACGGCGCTCAAGGGGATCGGCGTCTGGACGGCCGAAGTGTACCTCCTGTTCTGCGCCGGCCATCGCGACATTTTCCCGGCCGGCGACCTGGCGCTGCGACGTGCGGCGGGACATGCGCTCGGCCTCGAACCACGGCCCCGGGAGAAAGCGCTTCGCGAAATCGCCGGCCGCTGGCGACCCTGGCGCAGCGTGGCGGCGCGGCTGCTATGGGCGTACTACGCGACGGAGATGCGGCGGCAAGACCCCGTCCCGCTGGACTAGATCGTCTCGAGGTCTCCGGCTCGCAACCAGCCGACTTTGCCGTCTTCCAGCACGATCTCGAGCCAGTCGCTCGATCGCCGGTCGATCCGGACGACGGCCCCTTCGTGAATCGTGAACAACTGCAGCGACGGATCGTCGGATGGGGCGCTCTGGACGGCGGCCTCCGTCTGCAGGATCACCCCGCGCTCGGCGCGCCCGTAACCGAACTCACGGATCAGGAGGTTCGTGCCGACGACGACGGTGAGCGCGGCGGTCGCCACGGCGGCGTGGCGGGTCCAGGTCGGCGGTCGGGTGGAGAGGAGTCGGTAGAGCAAGATGGAAGCCAGCCCCAGGTAGCCCAGCGTGAGGAGCGCGACAAGCCATCCGCGCGGCACGAGTTGCACGGCCCAACTGACGACGCGGGGCACCCAGAATCCGGGAAGCGGCGTGATCTGGTCGGCCGTCAGGGAGCGCGCGAGTTCCAGGTTGGTGCGCACGTTCTCATCCCGGGGCAGCGCGATCCTGGCGCGCTCGAAGAAGAGGATCGCTCGGCCCACTTCCCCGAGTCTGAAGTAGGCGTTGCCGATGTTGTAGTGGAGTTCACCGCTCTCGAGTCCGTCCTCGTACAGCCCGAGGTAGGCGTCGAGGGCGCCCTCGTAGTCTCCCGCCTGATAGAGGCTGTTCCCCGCCTGAAACCGCTCGGCGGGGGCCGGCGAGAGTGTGGCGTCCTGAAAGGCCGCAGCGCTGGCCGCGAGCCCGGCCGCCAGCCCCGCCGCCAAGGCCAGAGGGAGCGTCGCCATGAGGAGTCGGCCCGGTCGGCCGGGGGCTCGGCGGGCGGTCATCGGAGTTCTCCCGCGAGCGCGGACAGCACGGACTCGGCATGGGCCAGGAAGGCCCTGCGTTCCTCGATCTCGGCGCCGACCGGGGCGAAGCGTCGGCGGTCGCAGGCCTCGAGGGCCGCGAAGTACTGCTCGACGGTGGGCTCGCGGGCGCCGCGGTGGAGCAGAGCGGCGCGGAGGTCGTCGCGGATCATGCCGGCGGCGGAGGTGTCGAGCTTGTCGGCCACGAACCCCTCCAGCGCCTGGGCCGTCTCGGCGTAGAAAGCCCGCGCATCGTCCCCCCCCGCGAGCCCGGCGGCCCGGGCGAGGCGCTTCTTCGCCACGCGGGCCGCCCGGCGGTCGCGGGCGTAGGCCCGGTCTCCGGCGAGCCGGTCGCGGCGGCGCCGCAGCCCGGCCGCGCCCGCGACCATGCCGACGGGCGCAAGCGCGACGATCCAGAACCACGCCTGGTCGAACAGCGTCTCATCCCGGCGGCGGAAGCGCGGCGTGTCGATCCGGATGAACCGGATGTCCGAGCGCAGGGCCTCGACGGAGCCGCGCGCGCGTGCACCCGGCAGCGCCTCCTCGACGGCCCGGCCGGTGACCCGCAACTCGACCGGCGCCGCCGAAGCGGTCTCGTAGCGATCCGCCGCCGCGTTGTAGTACCCCATGTCGACGCCCGGTATCGTCAGCGTTCCGGGCGCCCGGGGGATGAGGACGTATTCCCAGCTCCGCGTGCCCGAGACGCCCGCGTTCGTGGTTCGCAGGCGATCCGCCACCTCGGGCGGAAAGGCTTCCACCGTAGGCGGAAACTCGAGTTCCGGCGGCGCCAGCGCCTTCAGGTTTCCGGAGCCCGACACCTCCACGCGCAACGTGACGGCCTCGTTTGCGGCCAGGCTGTCGCGGTCGACGGAACTCTCGAGCGCGAGATCACCGACGAGGCCGGTGAAGTCCACGGGCCGGCCCTCGGCGGGAAGGGGGAGCACTTCGATCTCGACCGGACGCGACGCGGCGCCCGCCGTCACGACGTCCCCGAACAGGGAACTCCGGTTGAAGAACCCCCCGAACACATCGTCGAACGGATCGCGCGAGCGCCTCTGCACGCGGACCTGCGCCTCGATCGCGAGCGGCTCGAGCGTCTTCGAGCCCGGTCCCGTCGGATAGAGCGCCACCTTCCGGATCACCGCGGTCGCATAGGCGACTCCGTCGCGCACGACCTGCTCCACCTGCGGCTGCTGCGGCAGTTCGAACTCCTCGACCCAGAAGCCCGCCGTGCCGGGGAGCCGTGTCACGCCGTACGAACTCACGTTGACGCGCGTGAAGAGCCGGTAGTCGACGATGACGGGTTCGTTCTCGCGCACGCGGCGCTTGTTCGGCTCGGCGACGACGAAGAGGTCGTCCGGGCCGATGGTCCCGGGATCGGAAGCCTGCCCCGCGGACGCCCCCCCGGCCCCCGGCGCCGGCTGTGGGGCCGATGACACGCGCAGGCTCAGCGGCTCCGTCGTCAGCGTCTCTCCTCCCGCCTCGACCGTCACCGGCCCGATCTCGAAGATCCCCTCCGCCGTTGCCTGGAAGCGGTACTGCACCGTGAGCGTGACGGTCGTCCGGCCGTTCACGATCTGGACCGAGGTCTGCGTCCCGCTGCTCAGGAAGGCGGCAAAGGCGCCCATGTCGGGCAGGACCGGGTCCTGGTCGAAGCGCTGGACCCCTTCGAGGACGACGTTGAGGGTGAAGGTCTGTCCCACCCCGACTTCCCCGCGGTCGAGGTGGGCGGAGGCCGTCACGTCCTGACCCGAAAGCGCGCCGGGAGCGAGGAGGCAGCCCGCGAGCCAGACGAGGGCCCGTGTCGACGCGACACGCCTGGCGCGGACAGTCGCCGCCCGCCTGCCGCGGGGCGAGGATCGCAGGCGTCGCATCACCAGTCCCTGCGCGGCCTCGTGCCCCGCGCCGGCGTGCGGGGCTGGCGGTTCACCTCGTCCTGCTCCTCCTGAATCGCGTCGAGCAGGCGCTCGGCCTCCTCCCTCGTCATCTCTCCGGGCGGTGGCGTTGCGTCCTGGGGCTGCGGTTCGGACTCATCCCGGTCCTGTTCGGGGTTTGGCTGGCTCTGGGGATCCTGATTCTGAGGGTCCTGGTCCTGTTCGCCCTGCTGGTCTTCCTGCTGGTCCTGATTCTGTTCGCCGCCCTGCGGTTGCTGCTCGCTCTCTTCCTCGTCCTCCTCGTTCTCGCCGTCGCCCTGCTGCTGGTTCTGTTGCTGCTGTTCCTGCATCTGCTCGAGGACGCGCTCGAGGTTGTGTTTCGCGTCGGCGTCCGTCGGGTTCGCCAGCAGTGCCTGCTTGAAGGCCTCCAGGCTCTCGGGCAGGGCGCCCTGCCGGTAGAGCGTGTTGCCGAGGTTGTACCAGGCGGCTGCCGCGAGTTCCGGATCTCCGCTCTCGACCGCGGCGCGGAACGACTCCAGCGCGGATTCGTAGTCCTCCCCCTGGTAGAGCGCGTTCCCGTCGTTGAACTGGATGATGGGGGAGTCGGGAGCCTCGAGCAGCGCCTCCAGGTATTTCTCGTGTGCTTCGGCGAAACGTCCCTCCTCATAGAGGCGGTTCCCCTCGCGCGTTTCGGCGCGTCCCGCCTGCGCGCGCACTTCGGCGGGCGCCGCGACCGCGAGGGCCGCGATGACCAGGGGCAGCCAGAGCCGCCCGCTGCCTCGGCGCGTCCCGCTCACGTGAATCTCCCTCGCCAGGCTCTCACGGTTTTCTTCCGGTCCGTCCACAGACCCTCCAGGAACAATAGGAGAATTGCCGCGCCGAGGAATATCTGGAACTGTTCCTCGAACTGCGTGACCTCGCGGGCGTCGATCTCGCGTCCGCCGAGCGCCGCCACCTCCTCGATGAGCGCGGTCAACTCGCTCGCCGCGGGGGTGCTGCGGTAGAGCTGCCCGCCCGTCCGCGTCGCGATCTGTCTCAACGTCGTCTCGTCGAGCCGGGTCGTGACCACGGACCCCGCCTCGTTGCGCTTGAACCCGGCCTGCCGGCCCCCCGCGTCGTACTCCGGGATCGGGACGCCGTCCGTCGAACCCACGCCGACTGTGTGGATCGTAACCCCGGCCTCGAGCGCGCGATCCACCGCCGGCTCGATGCCTCCCTCGTGGTCTTCGCCGTCGGTGACGACGATGATGAGCCGTTCCTCCACCGGCGCGTCGGAGAAGGCGTCAAGCGCGAGTTCGAGCGCGGCCCCGAGGTCTGTCCCCTGTACGGGCACGAGTTCGGTGTCCATCGCGTTGAGGAAGAGACGAGCGGCCCCGTAATCCGAGGTCAGCGGGCTCTGGACGAAGGCCTGGCCGGCAAAGGCGATGAGGCCGATGCGGTCCCCGTCCAGCCGTTCGATGAGGCGCTGGATCTCGAGCTTCGAGCGCTGCAGGCGGTTGGGGGCGATGTCTTCCGCCAGCATCGACGTGGAGAGGTCGAGGGCGACGACGATGTCCATCCCCTCGCGGCGCACGGTCTCCACGCGCGATCCGAACTGCGGGCGGGCCAGGGCGACGACGGAGAGTCCGAGCACGGCGAGAAGTCCGACCGCCTTCCAGACGCGGGCCCGCCGGTTCACCGAGCGGCTCAACCGGCCCACGAGCGCGAGGTCGCCGAAGCGGGCCAGCGCCCGGCGACGGAGGGTCGCGCCACGCCACAGAAGCCCGGCAACCAGCGGGATGAGCGCCAGTCCGAAGAGAGCCGTGACGAACCCGAAGCGGAACACGATCTCGCCTCCCGCGCGCTAGGGCAGTCTTCTCAGGACTGTCTGCGCGAGCCCGATCTCGAGCAGCAGCAGTCCGAGTCCCGCCGCGAGCGGGAAGTGGAAGAGTTCGCCGTACCGCGTGAAGCTCTGCACATCGATCTCGGTCGTCTCGAGGGCGTCGATCTCCTCGTAGATGCGCTCGAGACTCTCGCGGTCCGTGGCCCGGAAGTACCGTCCTCCGGTGATCTCGGCGACCTCCGTGAGGGTGGGTTCGTCGACGTCCACGGGAATCGAGACGAGGCGGCGCCCGAAGACCGGATCATCGACGGGGACCGGGGCCGTCCCCCGCGAACCCGCGCCGATCGTGTAGACCCTGACCCCCAGCGCTTGGGCCATCTGGGCGGCGGTCGCCGGATCGATCTCGCCGCGGTTGTTCCGGCCGTCGGTGAGGAGCACGATGATCCTCGATTCGGCCTGGCTGGACTCGAGTCGCTTGAGCGCGGTCGCGAGTCCGAGTCCGATCGCGGTCCCGTCCTCGACCATTCCGACCTCCAGTTCGGCCATGACCGCGGAGACGGCGGGGTGATCGATCGTGAGTGGGGCCTGGGTGAACGCCTGTCCGGCGAACACGACGAGTCCGATGCGGTCGTTGCGGCGGCGCTCGACGAAGTCCGCCGCGACTTCCTTGGCGGCCTCCAGCCGGTTGGGCGTCAGGTCCTGCGCGAGCATGGAACTGGAGATGTCGAGGGCCATGACGATGTCGACGCCCTCGGTCGCCACGTCCTCGCTGGTCGAGGCGGATTGGGGACGGGCGAAGGCGATGATGAGCGCGGTCAGGGCGAGAAGTCGCAGCGCCAGCGGCACATGGCGCAGGCGTCCCGTGCGCTCGGCCCCCGCGTGGCGGAGGAGCGACAGATCCGGGTAGCGCAGGGCGCCGGCCTTGCGCCCTCCCTTCGCCAGGTGTCGGTACGCGAGTGCCGGGACGAGGAGAAGCAGGAGGAGAAGAAACGCGGGATCCGCGAACCGGTGGATCATGGGACGGCCGCCTCGGTCCGGGCCTCCGCCGTCGATTCGGCCTCGTCGCCGCCGGCCGCTTCGGCTGCGGTCGCTGCGGACTCCGCGGCGGGCGGCGGGGGCACGAACTTCGTCCGCTCCACCAGCGTGCGTGCGTCGGCGAGGATGCTCCGGCACGCCGCGTGGTCCGGTCGCCACTTCGCGAACTTCACGAGGTCACAGGCGTCGAGAAAGCGCTCGAAGGCGGTTCGAATCCCGGGGTCCACGCCGGCGTGCCCCAGGCTCGAGACCACGTCCGGCGTGATCATCTCCAGAGCCCAGATCCGGTAGCGTCCCTCGAGGTAGGTGCGGATGATCCGGGACACCTCGATGTGGTACGGCTTGATCTCGCCGTGCTCCAGGAGGGGGGATGCCTCCAGCCGGTCCAGGGCCTCGAGCGCGATCTCGTGCGGCGGCCGGGCCGGGGCCGGTGGCCGGGAGTCTGCCCGGTCGGCGACGCGACGCCGGCGGCGCCCCCACCAGTACGCGACTCCGACGAGAGCCACGGCGAGCAAGAGCCACGGCCACAGGAGCAGCCAGTCGCGGGCGATCGCGCGCGGGCCCTTGACGTCGCGGATGTCCCCGCCCTCGTCGAGGCCGACGGTTGTCACGCCGATCACCACCGGATCGGTTGAGAGGGCGGTCGTGACCTCCGCGCCGTCCGTTAGTTCGATGTCGAAGGATGGGATCTCGATTTCCCCGAGTTCGAAGGCGGTCACGCGAAGCACCGCCGTGGTCCGGGCGCCGTCTGCCGAGACCTCGGACGGGCCCACTTCGAGCGCCAGCGGCTCGAAGGGATCCAGGGAAAGGGAATCGGGCCAGCGCACCGCGAGGTCCGCCGGGTGCTCGACGGAGAGACGCAGTGCGAGCGGATCGCCCACATGGATCTCGGTCGTGTCGGGCTCGATCGTGACCCGCGATGCCTGGGCCCAGAGGTCTCCGCCCCCTCCCAGCGGAGCGAAAACCAGTGCCCCGAGCGCCAGCAGGAGGCCCGCGGCGCTGGTCCGCCCCTCCAGGTGCCGCGAAGCCCCCGATCCGCGCGTCATACCCGCCGTCCACGTTCCTCGAAGAAGCGCATCAGCGGCCGCAGGTAGGGGCGCCCCGGACTCAGATCCACGACATCGACCTTGCTGCGCCGGAAGGTCCGGTCCTGTCCCGCCCGCGCCTCCTCCCCGCGGCTCGCGAACGCCGCGCGGAAATCGCGGTTCGAGGTGTCGACGACGAGCCGTTCTCCGGTCTCCGCGTCCTCGAGTTCGACGAGGCCGATCGGCGGCAGTTCCGACTCCCGCCGGTCCCTCACCCGGAGGGCGACGACGTCGTGCCGCCGGCCCGCGACCCCGAGCGCCTTCTCGAAGGGCTTCGAGACGAAGTCGGAGACGACGAAGACCACGGCCCGCCGCCGGATGATGCGCGAGAGATACTCGAGCGCCATGCCGAGATCCGTCGTCCGGCCCCGGGGCTGGTGGTAGAGCATCTCCCGCAGCACGCGCAGGACGTGGCGTCTGCCTTTCCGGGGCGGGACGAACTTCTCGACGCGGTCGCTGAAGATGATGAGCCCGACCTTGTCGTTGTTCTTGATCGCGCTGAAGGCGAGCAGGGAGCACACCTCGACGGCGAGGTCCCCCTTCATGCGCTCCCGCGTGCCGAAGTCTCCCGACGCGCTCACGTCGACGAGGAGCATGACCGTGAGTTCGCGCTCTTCCTCGAAGATCTTCACATGGGGCGTTCCGGTGCGGGCGGTGACGTTCCAGTCGATCGAGCGAATGTCATCCCCGTAGTCGTACTCGCGCACCTCGGCGAAGTTGATGCCGCGTCCCTTGAACACGGAGTGGTATTCGCCCGAGAACACCTGGTCCACGAGCCCCCGCGTCGTGATCTCGATGCGGCGGACCTTCCGGAGTATCTCCCGCGGTATCATCCCTCGATCCCTCTGCTTCCCCGAACGCCTACGGGACCTCGACGCTGTCGAGGATCCGGTTCACCACGTCTTCGCTCGTGACTTCCTCGGCTTCGGCCTCGTAGGTGACGAGCACGCGGTGCCGCAGGACATCGAGGGCGACGGAGCGCACGTCCTCGGGCGTCACATAGCCGCGGTGCCGCAGGAAGGCGTGAGCCCGCGCCGTGCGCGCCAGACAGATGCTGGCTCTCGGCGACGCGCCGTAGGCGATGAGGTCGGCGAGGTCTTCGAGTCCATGGTCGGCCGGCGCGCGCGAGGCGAAGACCAGTTCCACGATGTAGCGCTCGACCTGCTGGTCCATGTAGATGAGGTCGACGGCGCCACGCGCCCGCAGGATCTCTTCCGGCGTGACGACCGTCTGTGTCTCGGGCGCGGACCCGACGCCCATGCGCCGCATGATCTCCAGCTCCTCGTCCTTGTCTGGATATCCGACGGAGAGCTTGAGCATGAAGCGGTCCACCTGCGCCTCGGGGAGCGGGTAGGTCCCTTCCTGCTCGATCGGGTTCTGGGTCGCGAGGACGAGGAACGGGTCGTCGAGGGGGAAGGTCTCGTCCCCGATCGTAACGGTCCGTTCCTGCATCGCCTCGAGCAGCGCGGACTGGACCTTGGCGGGGGACCGGTTGATCTCGTCGGCGAGGATGATGTTGGAGAAGATGGGACCCTTCCGGGTCTGGAACTCGCTCCGCTTGGGGTCGAAGATCAGCGTGCCGATGAGGTCGGCGGGAAGGAGGTCCGGCGTGAACTGGATCCTCTGGAAGCCGGTGTCGATCGCCTGCGCGAGCGTCCGCACCGTGAGCGTCTTCGCCAGCCCCGGGACCCCTTCCATGAGCACATGGCCGTCGGCGAGCAGCCCGATGAGGAGCCGCTCGACCATATATCGCTGCCCCACGATGACGCGCCCCACCTCGTCGACGAGCCGTTCGACGAAGGCGCTCTCCTGGCGGATCTTTGCCTGAATCGCTTCGATGTCGTGACTCACCTCGGTGCGTTCCTCTCCTCTCGAATCGTCTCTCGAACGGTTTCTCTCGAAGGCCTCGAACAGCCACGGATGTCTGGTGCCGATGGGAATCGGCGTATGAAAGACATCTTATCGAATTTCGGCGTTGCCCGAATGGTTTTCCGGCGTTACTCGCGTTGACGTGGGCCGTCGCGGCGGGCACCGTGAATTCGGACCCCTTGGCCACCACCGAGTGCCAACCAGGAGCGCCGAATGTACGACGCCGTGCAGTCCGGGCCGGAATCGAAGACCGTCCACCGCCGTGACCTCCTCCGCTGGCTTTCCGCCAGCCCTCTCCTTGGGGCATTGGCGGGCTGCGACCTGGGGGTGGTCGGCCGGGCGATCGCGCAGGAGGCGCCGGCGCGGTCGCTCGACGACCTCGTCGCGTCGGCGCAGGAGGCCCTCGATGTATTCGACCTCGAGAAAGTGGCCGCGCAAACCGTACCCACGGCGCACTGGGGTTACATCAAGACCGGCGTCGACGGGGAGGGCACGCAGGCCAACAACCGTGACTCGCTGGAGCGGATCTACCTCCGCGCGCGCCGTCTGGTAGACGTCTCCGCCCTCGACATGCGCGTGTCGATCTTCGGGCGGGAGTGGCCGACACCGCTCATGATCGCGCCGGCGGGAAGCCAGGCCGCCTTCCACCGCGACGGTGAGCTGGCGACCGCGCGCGCCGCCGCCGCCCGCAACCACCTGCAGACGCTCTCATCGGTGAGTTCCACCGGGGTCGAGGCGGTAAACGAGGCGCGGGGGGAGCCGGTCTGGTATCAGCTCTACGCGCCCCGCCACTGGAACGCGACCGTCGCCCTCATCGAACGGGTGCGCGAGGCCGGCTGTCCCGTGATCGTGCTCACCGTCGACCTCCTCGGCGGGAGCAACCGGCTCACGCTGCGGCGCTGGGAGCGCATCGACGACCGCAACTGCGACACCTGTCACCGGAGCGGCGGACGGGCGGATCCCGTGAAGCCGATGTACGAGGGTCTGCCCCAGGGCCCGCCGGACAGCGGCGGCCCGACGATGACGTGGGACTACATTCGCCGCCTGCGCGACATCACCGACCAGCGGATCGTCGTGAAGGGCCTCGTGACGCGCGAGGACGCGGAACTCGCGCTGGAACACGGCGTGGACGGGATCTGGGTCTCGAACCACGGGGGTCGGGCGGAAGGAAGCGGACGCGCGACGATCGATGCGCTTCCCGAGATCGTGGAGGTGGCCGGCGGCGAGGTTCCGATCATCGTCGACGGCGGCTTCCGGCGCGGGACCGACATCTTCAAGGGCATCGCGCGCGGCGCCACCGCGGTGGCGATCGGGCGTCCCTACCTGTGGGGACTCGGGGCCTTCGGCCAGGCGGGCGTCGAGCGGGTGCTGGAAATCCTGATCGAGGAACTGCGGATCACGATGGGCGCCGTCGGGACGCCGTCCCTCGCCGACATCGGCCCCCACTCCATCGGCGTCGACTGATCCGAGGCGCCAAACGTCAAGGGCCGACCCCGAGCACCGTCGCGATGTACGCGATCGTGACGAAGATGATGGGCGCCATCGCGACGCCGATGGCAGTGATCAACCCGGCCCGGAAGAGTAGAGGGCCGGCGGGGAGGAGCCTGCGACCCAGGAGCCTCTGGAGCGCGATCTCGGTGACGGGGCCGAGCGTATAACATGCGTTGGCCGCGATCAGCCAGAAAAAGCCGACCTGGAGCCATTCGACGAGCCCGGGTCCGCCCATTGACACCATGAAGAAGGAGACGACAGCCGCAGATACGAGGCCGGTTCCGCCGATGATGAAGTTGTAGGGAAGGCGGCGCTTCTCCCACCAGCCGATGATCGCCCCGACGCGACGCTCCGCCGGAGCCGGGTAAAGGAAGTCCGCGAGGAAGGTGCTTCCGGGGACGATGCTCTGCGTGAGTCCGTCGCCGGGAAAGGTCGAATCAGTCGTGGCGTTGGGCTTCATCCCTGTCTCGTCTCGGGTTTGCGTCGAGGTCGTTGGCCGCCGGCGCGGAAGTCGGGCGCCTCGAGAATCACGGAAGTGAACCGCGCGCCGGTGATCGCTCCGTACATCGCGCCGAAGCCGCCGCCGTCTCCGATGAACTGCCCCAGCACGCCCACGCCGAGGGGCCCGGCCGCGACGAGGCCCGCGATGCCTGCCGCCGCCCACCAGCCGGCACGCGTGACCCGTCGGAGAATCAGCCATTGGATTGCGCCGAACGCGCCCAGTCCCGCGAGCGTCCCGAGGACTGCGCCCAGGGTTTCATGCCCGTTCGCGGAGAGAGCGTCCAACAGGCCAAGCGCGACCGCCCCCCCGACAAGTCCCCCCACCACTGTTGCCGCCACCCACCAGGCGGCCCAGGACAACCGCCGCCGCATGACGAGCCACTGGGCTGTCGCGATCGCGCCGAGGACGCCGCCCAGGGCGACGGCCCCGAGGACGGTCTCGCCCATCGTCGTGCCGATGATTCTCGCCGGGACGACGCCCACGGCTCCGCCCACGGCGCTCGCCAGGACCCACAGGAGCCACAGACCCCATCTCGGTGGGCGCGACGCCATGGCGCTGTTCGCAGCCGATGCAGTCGTCAGACCAGCCCGAGGAAGTTCAGGATGAACCCGATCGTGATGGGGATGATCGGCAGCAGCGTGACGCCGACGGCGACGGTCACGCCCGCCCGGAAGAGGAGGGGGCCGGCGGGAAGGAGCCGTCCGCCGAACAGTTTCTGGAGGGCGATCTCGGTCACCGGACCCAGCGTATAGCACACATTTGCCCACACGGCCCACCAGATGGCCATGCGGACCATGTCAACCGGCTGAAGCGTCGCGACCACCGTCGTAAGCGCCACGCCAAACGTCATCGTCACGAGTCCGGTGGCGCCGACGATGAGGTTGTAGGGGAGTCGGCGCTTCTCCCACCAGCCGATCATCGCCCCGACTCGGCGCTCCGCCGGCTCGGGGTAGAGGAAATCGGCGAGGAAGGTGCCTCCGGGAACGATGCCCCGCTTCAGCTCGGCGGCGGGGGTGGGATCCGTCAGAGTGTCGAGGTTCGTCACGGGGCTCACTTCACGGGGCGAGGTTCCAACTCGATGTGGTCAAGCCGTCATACGGTTTCGCGCGCTCGGGGTTCCGTGCCGTTCGCTCCGGGGGCCACCTGCGACCCCCGGAGCTTGCCGCGGCAGGCGCGGTTCAGCGCATCGAAGCCGTCAGGTCGCGGATGGCGTCGGCCAGCAGCGCCAGGCGTCGAGCATCTCCCGGCCCCGCCGCGTTGGCGGCGCGTCGCGCGTCCTCGTCGAGTTCGCCGGCTACCGTGTTCAATTCATCCAGCGTGGCGCTCCGCTCGGCGCCGGACTGGCCCTCGGCCATGTCGAGCAGCGATGCCACGCGCTCTCCCCGCTCGGTGTTGATGCCGCTGTCGCGCTGCATCTGGATCAGGTAGGACCGCGCCACCGCGAAGCTGGCGGGCCAGTCGAACCGCTCCTGATTCTGCACGTTGGAGTCGCCGACCATTACCGACATCGCCGCGTCGATCTCCGCCTGGGACAGGTGCTCGCTGGCCGCGAGCTGAAACACGTCCACGCCGCGCGCGATTTCCGCGCCGTAGATCGCGCCGTTGTGCCAGTACGCCGACCAGTATCCGCCGCTCAGCATCTCCACGGCGTCGAGGGGGCCACGGTCGAAGTAGGCGATCTCGAACGGATTCTCCGGGTCGGTGAAGTCGAAGATCGAGAGGCCGCCCTGGTACCAGCCCTGGACCATGATGTCGCGGCCGGGCACCGGGATCATGGAGCCGTTGTGGGCGACGCAGTTCTCCTGCTCCGTCTGCGGCACGGGCAGCTTGTAGTAGCCCGCCAGCTCCATCTTGCGGTCGCGGATCGTGAAGATCGCGTTGGCGCCCCACGTCTCCGGATCGGAGCCGCGGCACCGGGGCGCGCCGCCGCCGCCCCACTCGTCCGTGAAGACGATCGCGGTGCCGTCGTTGTTGAACGTCGCCGAGTGCCAGTAGGCGAAGTTCGGATCGACGACCTGGTCGATGCGGACCGGATTCGCGGGGTCGGAGATGTCCAGCAGGATGCCGTTCCCCGAGCAGGCTCCGGCGGCGAGTCCCAGATCGGAGCGCACCGTGATGTCGTGGCACTGGTTCGTGCGGCGGGATGCCTGCGAGCCTTCGCCGTGGTCGCCTCCCGCCCACAGGCCCGCGATCTCCCCTGTTTCGGGATCCGCGAAGATGCGCGGCATGTTGACGACTTCCGCGTTCTCCGGCGCGTCCACCGGTACCTCGATGATCTCGATCCGGAACAGCGCCGTGTTCTCGTCCTCCTCGACCGGCAGGCCGGAACAGCCCTCGAGTTCGCTCCCCGACCGCACGCGTCCCGTGCCCGAGACGTAGATGTAGACGCGGGAGTCGTCGCCCGGGTCGGTGACGAGCGTGTGCGTGTGGGAGCCGCGGCACGTCTGGACGGTCTTCACCTGGCGCGGATTCCCGATGTCGGAGATGTCGAAGATCCGGATCCCCTGCAGGCGCACGGTACTGACGCTGTCCTGTACTCCTTCCGTGCCGCAGTCGAGGCGGGCCGACGTCTGCTGAACCGACATGAAGAGGAGGTTCTCATGCACGCTGACGTCGCCCTGCCCGCCGGGGCACACGACCGCGACGACGAGTTCGGGTTGCGCGGGGTCCGAGGCGTCGAACACCTGAAAGCCCCAGTAGCTGCCCTGGAAGACGAAGTTGTCCTGGAAGGCCAGGTCCGAGTTCGTCGGGCCGCGTCCGCCGGCCTCATCGGTGAGGAACGGATCGGGCTTCGGGAGGCTGATCAGCCGCTCGAGGTTACCGATCGCCATGCCGGCATCGTGGAGGCCCGGCGCGAGCCCGATGCGCGGATCGTCGGGATCCCATTCCCAGACCGCCTCCGGCGGCGGGGGCGGCGGGTCCTGCGCCGCGAGGGCCTCCGCGCTCGCCACCCAGGCGAACGCCATGCCCGGCAGCAGGGCCGCCAGGCCGATCCGCCCCGGCGCCTTCAAGATCTCTCTGCGTGACATCGTCCTACCTCCCGTCAAACGTCGGTTCATCGTCAGGGATCCTGTTCAGCATGTCGCCCATGCGCAGGATCTCCATGTCCTGGTCCGCGTCCACATCCGCCGCGAACCGAAATATCTCGGTCTCCTGACCTCCGCCCGGACTCCCGAACAACTCGGCCACCATCATCAGGGCGCCCTGGTGATGCTTGATCATGCCTTCGAGGAAGAGCCGGTCGAACTCGGAACCGCGCGCCGCGGCGAGCGCAACCATCTCCTCGCGCGACAGCATCCCCGGCATGAGTTCGCCGTCGCCGAGTCCGTGCGCGTGTCCGGCCCCCACCATCGGAGCCGTCTCGTCCCGCCGCTCGAGCCAGCGCGTCATCCATGCGATCTCGTCTCGCTGGGAGATCTCGATCCGCAGTCCGAGGAGCCGCAGCCCCTCGTGATCCGTTCGCTCCGGAATGAGCGCAGCCATCTCCAGCGCCTGGGCGTGATGCGGGATCATCCCCTGCATGAAACGGACGTCCGCCGGCGTGTGTGTGACGTGATCGAGGGATGCCGCTTCCTCCACGGTCAGGACGCGCGTGGCCTCGCCGGGGGCGCCGGGCTGAACCGTCCGCACCTCCCCCTCGCTCGCGTCGTCGCCGCACGCGACAAGCGCGAGGAGCAGGAGTCCGGTCCCGCGCACGAACTTCACGCTAGTTCTCGTCCTGCGTCGCGAGTTCGGCCTTCGCGGCCCGCACCATCTCGCGCACATCGGCCAGCAGTTGCTTCGCGTCGTAGACGATGCCGTCCTTGATCGTGTACTTGATGCCGCCGACGCGCTCGGTCTCGCCGGTCTCGTCATTGAGCTTCACCGCGCCGGTCCCGTACAGGACCTTCAGGTTCTGAAGCGGGTTCTCCTCGACGACGACGAAGTCGGCCTTGAGTCCCGCCCGGATCATCCCGAAGTCGGGCGGAAGCCCCTTGGGATCGTTCAGCTCCTGCGCCCCGTGCAGGGTGGCCGAGCGGATCACCTCCACCGGGTGGAACCCGGCCTCGCGCAGCAGCTCGAACTCCCGGATGTAGTCGAAGCCGTACAGCTTGTAGATGAAGCCCGAATCCGAACCCGTCGTGACCCGGCCGCCGCGGTTCTTGTACTCGTTGAGGAACTGCATCCACACCTTGTAGAAGTTCCGCCACGCGACCTCGTCCTCCGTCCCCCAGTAGAACCAGTACGAACCGTGCGCGGCCCGGCTGGGCTGGTAGAAGTCCCACTGGCTGGGCAGCGTGTACTCCTCGTGCCAGTCCGCGTTGCGCGCGGCCATCACGTCGCGGCTCGCCTCGTAGATCGTCATGGTCGGATCGAGCCCGAACCCGAGTTCGAGGAAGCGCTCCTGGAGCGCGTTCCAGCTCTCCGAGCCCGGCCCATCGACCTGATCCCAGAGCCGGGCCACGTTGCCGAACCGGTGCTGCTCGTTCTGGTAGTTGTAGTCGAGCGGCCAGTCCTGGACGCTGTAGTCGGACAGCATCGACTCGAACAGGCCGTAGTAGTGGGTCATCATGTCGAGCCCGATCTCGGCCGCGTCGAGCGCGGTCATCCGCCCCACGCCCATCTGGCCGAGGTGGGCCACGGTGCCGAGCCCGTGCTGGTGCGCCTCGTCAATGAGCGCTTCCATGATCGGCGGGTCGTAGGAACCCAGCTTGAGGCCGTCGATCTTCTGCCCCTCGACCTCCTGCGCCGCGGCCCAGCGCACCCACTCCCGCGCCTTCTCCGGCGAATTCACGGATCCCTGATCCCATGCCTCGCCGGGCCGCGCGTACGTGTACATGCGCGGTGCGACGATCTCGTTGCGGGCGGCCTTCGCCTTCTCCTCCAGCGCCCACATCATCGGCCCGTGTCCGACGCCGCGGGAGGTCGTGATCCCGTGTCCCATCCAGAGCTTGTACACGTACTCCGGCTGCGGCGCCTTCGGGGAGCCGCCGGTGTGCGCGTGCATGTCGACGAAGCCGGGCATGAGGTAGTGCCCCGAGAGGTCGATCTCGTGCACGCTCGCGTCCGGGTTGTCCTCGTCCTCGAGGTCGGGCCGGCGGTCCTCGTTGATGTCGAGTCCCGGGAAGCCGACGGTGCTGACGGAGGCGATGCGGTCGCCCTCGATGACGATGTCCACGGGGCCCTGAGGCGGTGCGCCCGTTCCGTCGATGATCGTGACGCCGCGCAGGATCAGGCGGTCGTAGGGGCCGTCGCCTTCGTCGTCGCCGCGGGGAGTCGTTTCCGGGCGTCCGTCCTGCGCGAGCAAGGATCCCGCGCCGAGTAGGAAGACCCCGGCCACCGCCACAGCACGACGGCTATACCATTTCGTTCTCATCATCTCTCCATGATCGATGCGGCGTACCCTCATGTCACGGCCGCCGCTACCTCGGAAATGTTGCTCTTGCGGAGCAGCTTGATCCTGAACTCGGTGAACTCGCCCGGCTCGCTCTCCACCTCAAGCTCGCCGCCGTGGCCGACGACGATATCGCGGGAGATCGACAGTCCGAGTCCGGTTCCCTGCGTACCGGACTTCGTCGTGAAGAACGGTTCGAAGATCTTCCTGACGATGGAGTCCGGGATCCCCGTGCCGTTGTCTCGAATCGACACGATGACGTGGTCGTCGTGGCCCCTCGTCTTGAGCGAGACGGTGGGCGAATAGTCGGCGCTCTCCTCCTCCTCCTTGCGGGCGGCCGTCGCGTGGCACGCGTTCGTAACGATGTTCAGGAAGACCCGGCTCAGGTCCCGGGCGATCCCGGTGACCTCGCCGGCTTCCTCGTCGAAATCCCGGTCCAGCGTCACGTTGAAGGCGGAGTCCGTGCCGCGCAGGCCGTGGTAGGCGAGCTTCGCATACTCGTCGACCAGCAGGTTGACGTCGATCGTTTGCGCATCGCCTGCGTCCTCCCGCGAATGCGCCAGCATCCCTTCCACGATCCGGTCGGCCCGGCCTCCGTGTTCCCGAACCTTGGTCACGTTCATGTCGAGGTCGCCGAGCACCTCCTCGATGAACTCGCGGTCCATCTCCGCCTTCCCCTCCGCGACCTCCTTGAACTCCTCCCTGAGTTCGTCGATCAGTTCCCTCGAGAGGGCGGCGAAGTTGTTCACGAAGTTGAGCGGATTGCGGATCTCGTGCGCGATGCCCGCCGTGAGGGCCCCGAGCGAGGCCAGCTTCTCCTGCGTGATGACTTGTTGCTGCGTGCGCTGGAGATCATCGAGCGTCTGCTCGAGCGCGTCGTTCTTTGCCTGAACCTCCTGCGCCAGCTTCTCGACCAGGTTCAGCCTCTGCACCTCGAGGGCGTGCTTCCGAAAGACCTCCAGCGCGTGCGCCATGTCGGTGACTTCGTCGTTGCCCTCGACCTCCACCTTCGCCTCGAGGTCGCCCTCGGACATGCGCCGGGTGGTCTCGAACAGCCGGTGCAGCCTGACGATCACCGGACGGCCGAAGTGCTTCCAGGCGAGGTTCGCCGACCCCACCATGAACAGCGTCACGGCGAGGAGGAACCAGAAGCCGAGCGTGACGAGCAGACTGGACCGGTTCGCGGCGTCGCGCGCGGCCACCTGAACGCGGTCCACGAGTCCCCCCACGCCCGACACGAGTTCGGCCGTCGTCGCCCGATTCCGCTCCACCAGGCTGTCGGCCCTCGCCACCTCTTCGAGTTCACGCCGCCGCGTTGCGAAGATCCCCGTTGCGCCGCCGTAGATGTCCTCCAGAACATCGACCTGGAGCGCAAGCGTGTCCCGCATCGGAGGGCGGATCTCGCCCAGAGCGTCGCGTGTATCGCTAAGGGCGGTCTCGAACCGTTCCCGGTCGGCGAGCAGCTGCTCGCTGTCGGTCTCCGTGAAGGCCTGCTGAATCAGACTCGTGGCCTGACCCTGGGAGGCCCTGAAGCTCAGAAGCCCGGAGTGATGGCCGAATTCGCCGAGAGTCGTGCGCTGCGCCAGCGGAGCCGGCACGTCGTCGAGTTCGCGCAGCCCCGTCTGGATGAAGAAGTACTGGTCATCGATCTCCTCCTCGAGCCGGGACTGGAGGCGCAGATCGGCCGTCAGTACCTCATCCTGCATGTTGCCGAGCTGCCCCTGATAGGCCATGCGGTTGTCGACCGACTCGTAGATCTCGCCGAGGCTTGCCTGAAGGTCCTGCGCCAGCATCTCGATGGCCCCGTCGGACCCCTCCTCGACCTGCTCGATCCATACCTGGAGGCTGTCATCGCCGCGCAGGACGCGGGACTGCACCTCCGCCAGCTCTTCGGGGTCCGCCGCGGCGAGGAGCTCGGGCAGCGCACTCGCGAGCGTCTCGCTGTGCTTGTAGAGCTGGTAGGCGGCGACGAGGGCCGGGATCTGCTCCTCCGTTACCTCGCTCTGTCCCCGCTGGACCACGCTCATCAGGAGGCTCACGAGCAGGAAGGCCCCGATCGTGAGGCTGACGCCGCCCCCAAGCCCGACGACGACCTGGCTGCCGATCCCGAAGCGACCTCCGGACGCCTCCCGGGCCCAGTCGCCGAATCGGCCGGGGATTCGGACCAGTACCCACTCGAATGCCGTGTGGATGCGCTCGTTGACCGTCTTCGCCGGCTTGCCCTCGTCCTCCGCGGGTTCGGCTTCCCCGTTGGCCGACTCGACTCCGCCCCCCAGCGGTTGTTCCTCGTCGTTCACCGGCAGGCCCTCGTCGTTCATCCGGAGAGGCGCGTCACCGGGACGAAGCGTCCTCCTCGAATCACCGTGAGGAAGACGAGATCCGAGCCCTGATTGTCCTCTTCGGCGTATTCCACTACAAAGCCGCCGAGGTCGATGGGTCCCGAATCGTTGAGCGTGCGGAGAAAGGACGCCCGGGTCGGAGGTGTGGCGGCGTCCCCGGCCCGCAGGGTTTCCACGACGAGGCGCCCGGCCAGGTAGCCCTCCAGGGAAACGAATCCGGGGGTCGCGCTCCGGTCAACCTCGCGCAGGGCCGCCTGGTAGCGGGCTACGGCCGGGATGCTCGTATCCCCGGGGAAGGGCACGACCTGAGTCACCACGACGCCGTCTCCCGCTCGACCGAGGTCGTCGAGGAGCGCGCTGCTCCCCACGAACGAGATGTTCACGAACACCGCGTCGAGGCCGATCTTCCGCGCCCACCTGATGAAGTGGGCTACGGGGGCGTAGGCCCCGATGATGATCACGGCCTGCGGATTACCCTCCCGAATGTCGAGGAGGCCCCGCTTCACGGCCAGCGTGTTCCGCATGTACGCGGCCTCGCTGACGAGTTCCATGTTACGGCTGTCCATCGCGCTGCGGACCCCGTTCAGGCCGGCCTGGCCGTAGCTGTCGTCCTGGTAGAAGACGGCAATCCGCCGGAATCCGAGATCCTCGACGAGCCGTTCCACCATCTCCTCGGTCTCCTGGTCGTATGACGCGCGGAGGTTGACGACATGGCGCTGGTCCGGCTGTCTCAGGAGTCCGGCCCCGGTGAAGGCCCCGATGTAGGGTACGGCGTCGTCTCTCGCGACGGGTTCGGCGGCGTTCGATGTAGGGGTTCCGACCGCGCCGATGAGGCCGAAGACGCCGAGAGCAATGAGTTCGCGCGTGTTGACGATCGCCTGTTCGGGTTCGTAGCCGTCGTCGCGAGCCCGAAGCCGGAGCAGGCGTCCGTGGACCCCTCCCTCGCGATTGGCCTCCTCGAAGGCTGCACGGATGCCGAGGTTCATGTTGCGGCCCAGTTCGCCGGCGGGGCCGTCCAGCGCGGCCGACTGGCCGAAGACGATGGAGTCGGCGTAGACGCCCTCGGTCGCGGATCCACCCTGCTGGGCGGAGACGGAAGGGCCGGGCAGCGTGCCGGCCACGGCGACGGCGAGCGCGAGCGGCCAGCGGCACATCAGTCAGGCGCCCCCAGATACCTGAGGGTCAGGCAGGTGATGTCATCCGATTGGGGCGCTTCCCCGGCGTGCTCCTGTACCGCCCGTATCACGTGGACGTTGATATCCTCTGCGGTATGGCCGGCGCATTGCCGCAGAACCTCGGCCAACTCGGACTCTCCGAGTTCGACGCCGTCTTCATCCATGGCTTCCGTCACGCCATCCGTGTAGAAGAAGATCGCGTCGCCCGGCTCGAGGGTGACGGACCCTTTCGGAAACTCGAACCCCGACATGATCCCGAGGACGAGACCCGGCTCGGAAACGATCTGCTCGACCTCGCCCGACGCCTTGATGAGGAATGGGAGGTTGTGCCCGGCGTTCGCGAACGTGGCGTGACCGTTTTCGGGATTGAACTTGGTGTAGAAGAGGGTGACGAACATCGACTCTTCGTTCTCGTTGATGAGGAGCTGGTTCACCTCCTCGAGGCACAGCGAGGGGTCCGTCTCGCCGATCGCCGTCCCCTTCAGCAGCGTACGGCTCACCATCATGAAGAAAGCGGCCGGCACGCCCTTTCCCGAGACATCGGCCATCACGATCGCCATCTGGCCCTCTTCGAGGCGGAAGAAGTCGTAGAAATCTCCTCCCACCTCGCGGGCCGGCGTCATCCACGCGTGAAGGTCGTAACGGGGGTCCTCGGGGAAGTTCGTGGGCAGGATCGACTCCTGCATCCGCGCCGCCACCCCGAGTTCCTGACGTAGCGCGACCAGTGCATCCCGATCGCGAAGCGCCGCCCGCATCACCTCCAGGTGTTCGAGCGTCTTCTGGATCGTGGTGTCCAGGTCGGTGAAATCGATCGGCTTGGTGACGAAGTCGAACGCGCCGCGGTTCATGGCGGTGCGGATGTTCTTCATGTCCCCGTACGCCGTGACCATCACCGCGCGCAGGTCCCGTTCAAGTTCGCTCAACTGCCCGAGGAGCGTCAGCCCGTCCATCTCCGGCATGTTGATGTCGGAGAGGACGAGGTCCACATCCTCATGTTCGTCAAGCTTCTGAAGAGCTTCGACCCCGTTCTGGGCGAAGACCAGCGTGAGTTCGCCCGAGCGGACCCGGCGCCGGAATTTCTGCCGGAGCAGCAACTCCAGATCGGGCTCGTCGTCTACTACAAGGATCTTCGGCATCAAGGCCTCGGCTGAGGTGAACCGTCGGTCATGAACTCCTGCACTTGTCTGGAACCGGCTCCAATCGTCATCGTCCCTGTCGATTCACTGGGGGCGGTCCCGGCGCCACGGTGCGGGAATCTCCGCAAACGGGCACCGGACGCGCAATATCTCAGGCTATGGGAGCACGGGTAGCTTCGGCAGCCAGGGCGCCCGCGAAAACGGGGGCCGTCAGCCAACAGGAGCGGAACGGGAGTGCGGATTGCCGTCAAGCCGGATCCGAGCGAACCACGTCGCGTGGTGGACGCGGTCGAGCGCTTCTGCGTCGAGAACGCGCTCTCGCAGGATATCATCTTCCGCTTCCAGCTCTCGTTGGACGAGTTGCTGGCGAACATCATCTCGTATGGTTTCGAAGGAGTGACGGAGGATCCGGTCATCACGGTGGACATTCGTCTCGAGGAAGCCGAGATTGAGCTTACGATTCGAGACAACGGCCAACCCTTCAACCCGCTGGAGGACGCTGCGGAGCCGGATTTGACTCTCGCGGCGGAGGATCGTCCCATTGGGGGTCTTGGCATCCACCTTACGAAGTCTTTTATTGACACGCTTGCGTACGAGCGGGTCGATGGATTCAACTGCTTGACCCTGACGCAGCCGCTGGGGGCTGCCGGAAGCGAGGAACCGCCAGAATGAACATTGAGACCAGCTATTCCGGAGATACCGCCGTGGGGGTCGTCAGCGGGCGCGTAGACTCCAGCAACGCCAAGGACTTTGACGGTGAGCTCTCCGGCATCATCGACGGGGGAGCGACCAATCTGGTTCTGGACTGCGGGAGCCTGCGCTACATCAGCAGTGCCGGGCTCCGGGCGCTGCTGATCGCCATCCGGAAGACCAACCAGGCCGGCGGGGGACTCGCCCTCTGCCAGGTACCGGAGAACATCCTCGAGGTGCTGGAAGTCAGCGGGTTCGTCCGGCTGACCAAGGTCTTCGACACGGTCGACGAGGCTCAGGCGAGCTTCAAGTAGGAAAGACCGGCATGACATGAGGGGGCCGTACCGGATCGCCGGTGCGGCCCCCGCGCCGCCTTGGCCCTTACTTCTGGCCGTCCCCCCGCGCCATCGCCGGCGGCATTCGCGGCCCGTCCGGACCCGATCAGAAGAAAGCGAACGCCTGGACCTTCCAGGAGAAGTCCGACCGGCCCCCCGAACTGTAGAAGTCCACGTTGGTGGAGATTCCGTTCCGGCCCACGAAGTAGAACATCACGCCGGGGGTGATCACCGTCCCCGTCACCTTCTCCGGATCCTCCGCGCCCGAATCGGCCCAGCTCACCCGTAGCATGGGTTCGATCCCGGCGATCCGGGACTCGGGCGCCATCGGCAGATACCAGAAGGCCATCATCTGGAAGGCGGAGAACTTCGCGTCATCGTTCAGCTTCCAGTTACGACCCTGGAGGACGTTGGCGATGAGGTGGGGGCCGCCGAGCCACGTGCCGAGTTCGACTTCCGCTCCAACCGCCGGGACACCCATCGTCTCCTCCTGGCTGTCGAGCGTCTCGTCGAGGGCGAAATAGGCGGACACCCGGGTGTCGCCGGTCGGGAAGAGCGAGAGCTGGCCTGATGCCGACTTCCCGGTGTTCACGTCCTTGTTTCCGATCCCCTCACCGTTGGTGAGTGTGAAGCGGTAACCGAAGCGCTCGCTCACACGTCCCTGCGCGAGGATGCCCGGTTCGTAGTTGTCGAGACCCAGCGCGCCGGTGAGCCGCCCAAAGGTGCACACGCTGCCGACGCCGGGGCAGTGATCCACCCCCGTGACCCTGGCGTCCCGCTCGATGATCGGGAGCCAGGAGTTCGGCACGAGCCAGAAATACGACATCCCCTTCTTGAACTGCCCGAGCTGGACCTCGAGCGCCTCGCTGGGCGTGAATTCCAGGTAGGCTTCCAGCACCGATGCTCCGTCGATGTTGAACTGGGCCCGGGCTCCGACGAGATCGTTCAGCTGTCCGTCGATCGTCACCCATGCGCGGCGGACGAAGAAGGAGGAAGGCGTCTCGTCGACGCTCGAGGCCTCGTACTGGGCCTGAACTCTGGCGCCGACGGTGACGGTGGAGCCGCCACGCGCCCGGATTTCCTGGGCAAGGAGGGGGTGAACCGCGAACAGCGTAAGTCCCAGCCCGAGTCCGGCGGCTACTCCGCTGGAGCGTTTCCACATAGTGATTTGCCCTCTCGTCAAAGATTCCGGTGCAGCCCGGTCACACCCGAAGATAATCGGCTCCCGCCGTTCGGCTACTGGCCACCGGGCCCGTTGCGCGATGCGGAGCAGGGACGCAACCTATGCCGGGGGTCGCGGAAGGCCACGATCGGGCTGGAAACCTGTTGAGGAAGGAGCCGCTGTGAGCACCCATCGAATTCGCTGGTTCCGCCGGTTAACGGCGGGAAGAAATCTCGTCTCCACCGCCATGCTCTCCGGCGCGGGCCTCCTCCTCGCACCAGCGGCGCTTGCCGCGCAGGACGGGGCTGGAGAACTCGGTTTCGTACTCAACACGTACTCGTTCCTCGTCTGGGGCGTGCTGGTGATGTGGATGTGTGCCGGGTTCACGATGCTCGAGGCCGGTTCGGTGCGGTCGAAGAGCGCTTCGATGATCTGCATGAAGAACATCGGACTGTACGCGGTCGCCGGCCTTACCTACTACGTCATCGGCTACAACCTCATGTACGTCGATGTCGGCGATCTGATCGGGACGTTCGGCTTCTTCTACGGTCCGTCGGCTGACGAAGTGGCACTCCTCGGCGGGAACGAAGGGGCGGCCGCCGCCGTGACGGAGAACGGCTACTCCGTGATGTCGGACTGGTTCTTCCAGATGGTCTTCGTCGCCACGACCGCCTCGATCGTTTCCGGGGCGCTGGCCGAGCGCGTCAAGCTGTGGACCTTCTTCGTCTTCGTCGCCGGGCTCACCGCGGTCATCTACCCCATCGTCGGCGCGTGGACGTGGGGCGGCGGCTGGCTCGCCCAGATGGGCTTCACGGACTTCGCCGGCTCGACGATCGTGCACTCGACAGGCGGCTGGGCCGCGCTCGCCGGCGCGCTCGTCGTGGGTCCGCGCTGGGGCAAGTTCCGAAAGGATGGCTCCGTAAAGCTGACCCCTCCGTCGAACATCCCCGCCGTCACGCTGGGTGTGTTCATCCTCTGGATGGGATGGTTCGGCTTCAACGGCGGCTCCGAACTCGCCCTCTCGGGCGTCGCCAACGCGGTTTCGATGAGCAACATCCTCGTGAACACGAACCTCGCTGCCGCGGCCGGCGTCATCACGGCGCTCTGCCTCTCCAGGTCCCTACTTGGCCGGGTCGACCTCTTCGCCACGCTCAACGGGGCCATCTCCGGCATGGTGGCGATCACGGCGGGACCGAACATCACGAACTCGCTGTGGGCGATCCTGATCGGCGCCATCGGCTCCTTCCTGTGCATGATCGGACTGAAGGTGCTGGAGGTCAGGCGGATCGACGACGTGGTCGGGGCGGTGCCGGCGCACCTCTTCGCCGGAGTGTGGGGCACTCTGGCCACCTGCATCGCGGCCGGGGGCGATTTCTGGGTGCAGTTGACCGGCGTCGCGGCCATCGGCCTGTTCGCCTTTTCCACTTCATGGATCCTCTGGAAGGTGCTGGACAGGGCGATGGGTGTTCGCGTGTCGCGGAGCGTCGAGACCATCGGCCAGGATGCGGCGGAACTCGGGCTCGATGCCTATCCCGAATTCGTCCTCATGGTGGATCCGGACGACGACAACGACTTCCGCGACGCGGACTGAGCGTCCCTCGACGGGTACCGTTCAATGTCGACGGTGAAGTTCGTCGATCACGGCTATGCCGACCCGGACCCCGCCATCTCGGCGGGGTCCGGGCCTTTCCGCCACTACGAGCTGGATTCGACGTTTCACGACGAGTTGTTTCACGAGGACGGTACGCCCCGGGCGCGGGCGCGCCGACTCGGGGCCGCCCTCTCCCAAATCCCTCCCGAGGATCTGGAGCGACTCCAGGACGGCGTGTACCGCCGGTTCGTTCATGAAGGGATCACGTTCACGGTGCTCGGCGTCGAAGACGTCTCCGAGCAGATCATCCCCATCGACTGCGTTCCGCGCCTCATAACCGCCGAGGAGTGGGATCACATCGAGCGCGGGCTGAAACAGCGTCTCACCGCCCTGAACCTCTTCCTGCACGACGTCTACCACGACGGGAAGTCGCTTCGGGATGGCGTCGTCCCCGTCGACCTCGTGCTCGGCTGCCCCCAGTACCGGCTCGAGATGCAGGGGATGAAGGTGCCGCACGATGTCTACGTCGCCGTGTGCGGGACGGACATCGTGCGCGCGGGCGACACGTTCGCGGTACTGGAGGACAATCTCCGGGTGCCGTCGGGCGTTTCCTACATGCTCGCCTGCCGCACGGCGATGAAGTGGGCCTTCCCCTACCTGTACCGGGCCTACGGCGTCCGCGAAGTGGCCGACTATCCGGAGCGCCTCTACTCGACGCTGGCGTCGCTCGCGATGAGCGCGGAAACGCCCCGCATGGCGGTGCTGACCCCGGGCCGGTACAACTCGGCCTACTACGAGCACGCGTTCCTCGCCGGGGAGATGGGGATCGACCTGGTCGAGGGACGGGATCTCATCGTGCACGACGCGACGCTGTACGCCCGCACGGCCGCGGGTCTGCGGCGGATCGACGTACTCTACCGGCGGATCGACGACGATTTTCTGGATCCGGTCGCCTTCCGGGAAGATTCCGTGCTCGGGGCCGCCGGCCTCTTCCACGCATACCGCGCCGGGAACCTGGTGCTCGCCAATGCGCCGGGCACGGGGGTGGCCGACGACAAGGGGCTGTACGCGTACGTCCCGCGCATCATCCGTTATTTCCTGGACGAAGACCCCATTCTGGCCAACGTGGAGACGCACCTGTGCCGGGAGCCGGATGGTCTCTCCTACACGCTGGACAACCTCGAGAGTCTCGTCGTCAAGGAGGTCGGCGGGTCGGGTGGCTACGGGATGCTCGTGGGTCCGCATGCGACGAAGGCCGAGCGAAAGGCGTTCGCGGAGCACCTGCGCAACGACCCGGCGAACTACATCTCGCAGCCGGCGCTGCCCCTTTCCCGCGCGGGCTGCTTCGTGGACGGGCGCCTCGAACCCCGCCACGTGGACCTGCGCCCCTTCGTCCTCCAGGGAAGGGACAGGCAACACGTCGTGCCCGGGGGTCTTTGCCGCGTGGCGCTGCGCAAGGGGAGCCTGGTCGTGAACTCCAGCCAGGGCGGTGGCTGCAAGGACCTCTGGATCTTGCGTGAGTAGCGGCCGGGAGCGAGGCAACAGACGATGCTAGCCCGTATGGCGGCGAACTTCTACTGGCTGGGCCGCTACGCGGAACGGACCGAGAACACGGCCCGCCTGCTCGAGTATCAGTTGGCGCGACTCGTGGACACGGACGCCGACGAAATCGCCCTCGGGTGGCGCGTCGTGTACCGGGCGCTGAGCCAGTCCCCGCCCGAGGCGCCGGCCGATGTGGACGAGGCCGAAGCCTTCCTCATCGCGGATGCCTACACGTTGACGGGCGGTCTCGTCGAGGACACGACGAATCCGGCGTCGATGATCTCGTGCTGGGGGATGGCGAGGGAGAACGCCAGAGAGATCCGTCCCCGGCTGCCGCTACCCGTGTGGGTGTGTCTGAACCAGGGGTACCTCTGGCTTCAGGAGACGGAGTTCGCCGACGTGTGGGGTGAGGGACCGGTGGCACTCGTGAGCCAGGCCATCGACCGTCTCCGTCTGCTGGAGGGCGTCGTGGACGCCAACATGGCGCGCGATGATGCGTGGCGCTTCCTTGAACTGGGCAGGTACGTCGAGCGTCTGCAGCAGCAGATCGTCCTGCTCGATGTGTGGGACCGGATCGCACGGCCGGAGGGCGATGGCCTCGTCCTCTCCTGGGCCGAATTGCTGCGCGTGTGCGGTGCTTTCGAACCCTACCGCCGGGACCGGTCGCTCACGCTGCACCGCGGCCCCGTACTCGGCTTCCTGATACGAAACCCGGAGGTTGCCCGTTCCCTGCGCTACGCGACCGATCGCATCGAGTCCGTGCTGCGTGGAATCGATCCGGCGGGCGGACGCCCGCCGCTCGCGCCGCCCCACCGCATGGTGCTTCGAATGGCGGCGACCATCGAACTCGAAATGGGCGAAGCCGACGCCGCGTCCCCAGTTGCGCCCGGGGAGGTCTTCGGCTCTCTGACACGCGACAGCCGGGCCCTGCACGACCTCGTCCAGGCGACGTACGTCGACTACCCGGTGGCGGCGGGGCTCCCATCATGATCGCGCGCTACACGATCGAGCACGCGATCGAATTCGTGTACAGTGCGCCGGTTCAGGCGTCCGTGATGACGCTCTATCTGCACCCCGCGCAGGACCGCACTCAGGTCGTGCGCGGGTTCGAGATCGAGACCGATCCGTCCGGGGCCGTGTTCGAGTTCGAGGGATCCTTCCACAACCGCGGGCACTTCTTCGATCGGCCCGGGGCACATCGCCGCCTCTCGATTGTCGGGCGTTCGACCGTCGAGGTGGGTCCGATACCGGCGTCGCCCATCGAGGTCGGAAAAGATGGCTGGGCCCGGCTCGGCGACGAGGCGAGGACTCCCGACCTCGGCCTCATGCTGCAGCCGAGCCGTTTCGTCCGCGCTTCGCCGGTCCTCGCCGACTTCATCAGGAACTGCGGTCTCGAACGCGGGGACGATCCGCTTGCGACCGCCGTTGCCCTGCGGAGCCGGCTGCACGAGCTGTTTGACTATATTCCAGGTACGACCGCCGTCGATTCGCCGATTGAGCGCATCCTGGAAAGCCGGGAGGGTGTGTGCCAGGACTACGCCCACGTGATGGCTTCGATCCTCCGGGGCTGGGGGATCCCGACCCGTTACGTATCCGGCTACCTTGGTCCCGATCTTGAGCGCGAAGGTGACGTTACGACCGGCGAAAGCCACGCGTGGGTCGAGAGCTGGCTCCCCGGGGTGGGGTGGATCGGCTTCGATCCGACCAACGACACACAGTGTGATGTACGTCACATAAGGGTCGCGGTGGGCCGCGATTATGCCGACGTTCCGCCCACGCGCGGCGTCTTCCGGGGTTCGGCGGAGTCCATGCTCCGCACCCGGGTCACCATCGAGAGAGGAGAAGAATCGTGTCCGTGATCCGCTCTGCTTCGAACCGGTTCCGGGGCCTTCGGCTCGCCGTCGCGGCCCTCTTCGTCTTCGCCGCCCCCGTGTGGGGCCAGTCCGCCTCCATCGGGGCCGACGTCGTCAGCCGCTACGTCTGGCGCGGCGTCGACTTCGGGGAATCCATGGCGGTGCAACCGGCGCTCACCTTCGCGGCGGGCGGGCTCGAGTTCGGCGCATGGGGTTCGTATTCCATCTCCGCGTCGGGCGCCTCCGCGAACGAGAACGACCTCTGGGCGACTTACACGGTAACGGCCTCATCCGGCCTCTCCGTCGCGGTCGGCATCACCGACTACTACTTCCCCTCGCCCGACGCCGACGCCGGATTCGGAGACGGCGAGGCGCACACGGTGGAGATGTCGCTCGGCTTCACGGGTCCGGAGACGTTCCCGATCTCCCTCTTCGGCGGCCTGCTCACCGAGAGCAGCGTGCTGTACGCGGAGGTGGGCGTGCCCTTCGAGGTCTCGGGAGTGGGTGTCGGGCTGCACATGGGGTTCGTGGGCGGCGAGAGCGACTTCTACGGCACCGAGGAGGCCGCTCTCGTCAACCTGGGCATCACGGCGAGCAAGGACCTCGCGATCACGGAGACCTTCGCCGTGCCGGTGAGCGTCGCCTACATCCTGAATCCCGACCAGGAGCGCGCGCACCTCGTGTTCGGCTTCAGCCTCGCGCCCTGAACACGCGGTGACGCGCACGGGAGTACCGCTTGTGGCGAGACTGGGGCGGGCCGCCCCGCTCCTGCTGCTCTCCGCCTGTTCCTTGGCTCCGGGGCCGTCCCTTCCGGAGCCGGTGGCGGAGATGCCGGACGATTTCTCGGCCAGGCTGCAGCCGGGGACGTACGAGCCGCTGGAGTGGTGGACGACGTTCCGGGATCCGGTGCTCAACACCGTGGTCGATTCCGTGCTCGCCTCCAACTTCGACCTTGCCGCAGGCGTGGCGCGTGTCCAGCAGGCTCGCGCGAGGGCGCGCATGGCGCGGGCCGACCTCTTCCCGAGCGTGGGGGCGAGCGCCGCCGTCAACGACATCGACACGCCGACGGACGCCGGCATCGGGGCACAGATCCAGGCCCTCGGGCTGGGCAGTCCGGGGGATACGATCGCGGGTTTCGCGCTTCCGGAAAGAATCGAGCTGACGACGTATTCGGTCAGCGTGGATTTCGCCTACGAGCTGGATTTCTGGGGACGCGCCCGCAACGATGCGCGGGCGGCGGGATCGGAATACCTGGCCTCGGAGTCGGATTTCCATGCGGCGCGCATCGGCATCCTGGCCGAGACCATCACCACGTACTTCGACATCGTCAGCCTTCGGCGGCAGACCCAACTGGCCGGCGAAACCGTGGACGTGCTGCTGGAACGCGAGTCGCTGGCCTCGACGCGCTACGACCGGGGCCTCATCGACTCCTGGACGCTGTCCCTGGTTCGCCAGGACCTTCGGAACACGCAGGCGGGGCTGCCACAGCTCGAGACGCAGCTCACGAGCGCCGAAGCCCGTCTGGCCGTTCTGATGGGCGGCTATCGGGAGGATGTGGAGGCGCTCCTGCCCGAAGCGCTCGCGCCGGAACTCGCGGCGGATCCCGTCCCCGCCGGGGTTCCGGCGGATCTCCTCTTCCAGCGGCCCGACGTGAGGGCTGCCGGACAGCGCCTCGACGCGGCGCGCTACAGTATCGGCGCGCGCCGCGCCCAATTGCTTCCGTCGCTCTCTCTTTCCGGTTCCATCGGGCTGGCCAGCGCGGACGCCGGCGAACTCTTCAACGCGCAACAGTGGTTCACGAATCTGATTACGAACCTGACCGCGCCCATCATCCAGGCCGGCCGGCTCCGGAACAATCTCGCGCTTGCCGAAGGCCGCTTCGGTGAGGCCGCGGCGGCGTACGGGCGGGCGGTGGTCACGGCGGTGAACGAAGTGGAAACGGCGCTCGCTGGCCTGGAGAACGAGACCCGGCGGCACGCCTTCCTCGCCTCACAGCGCGAGGAGGCGCTGGCTACCAGGGACCTGCAGTCGCAGCGATACGAGTCGGGGGTCGTGGGTTACACCGATTATCTCGACGCGCTGCGCACGCTCCTGAATGTGGAAGCGGCGCTGGCGGGTGCGACGCGGGACCTGGCCCTGGCGAGGCTGGCGGTCCATCGCGCGCTGGGCGGCGCCTGGGCTTCGGCCGAGGCGGTCCCCGAGCCGCGCATGGTTCCGGCCACCGGGAACAGCGAAGGGGGATGACGATGAAACGACGCAGCGTTCTGGTAGCGGTCGGCTGGCTGATCGCGGGTCCCGCCGCAGCCTCCGCACAGTCGACCGCCGCAGACATCCTCGACCCGAACTACCTGGGGACGTTCTCGATCATCGGGCGCGATCCCGCGACCGGCGAACTGGGGATGGGCGTGCAGTCGAAGGCGTTCGGGGCAGGGAATCGCGCCATGCACGCGAAGGGCGGACTCGTGATCATCGCGCACCAGGCCGCCGCGAACCCCATGTACGGGGCGATCGGCATCCAACTCCTCCAGGCCGGCTACTCACCCGAGGAAGCGCTCGAGATGATGGTGGGGAGCGACGAGGGCCGGGATCGCCGCCAGGTTTCGATCCTCGACCAGCAGGGACGGACTGCGGCCTGGACCGGCACCGGCGCGAGCGACTGGAAGGGTCACAAGTGCGGCGTGGACTACTGCGCGCAGGGGAACATCCTCACCGGGCCCGAAGTCGTCGACGCGATGGCGGCCTCGTTTGAATCGTCCACCGGCCCGCTGGCGGAGCGGCTCATGGACGCGCTCGATGCTGCCCAGGAGGCCGGCGGCGACGCGCGCGGCATGCAGTCCGGCGCCATCCTCGTCGTGGCGCCGCGAGTCAACGGCGGCTACAGCGATCGCGTCGTCGACATCCGCGTGGACGACCACGACGAACCGCTCGCCGAACTGCGGCGCGTCCTCAACATGTACCGGTCGGGACAGATGCTGCGCGAAGCCGCCCGGCTGCGGCGGGACGGCGACCTGCGCGGGGCCGCGGGGATTGCGCGGCGAGCCTCCGCCTTATCACCCGAGAACGACAACGCATGGGTGTCGATGGCCGCGATCCTCGTCGAAGCCGGCCGCGAGGACCTCGCTTTCGACGCGCTGGAGAGGGCGGTCGAGCTGAATCCCGGACGCCGGCGCACGCTCCCGGACGATGACAACTTCGAGAGCATACGCGAGGACCCCCGCTTCCTGAGCATCATCGGCCGCTAGCGGCACCGGCGCGGCCGCGGAGGCGGGGTCTTCGCCGCGGCCCCCTAGTGGTGGTCGGACTCCTCGTAGTGGCGCGCCAGCGCGTCGCCCCCGAAGTCGTTCTCCAGGTCCCGCCACACCGAGTGGACGTGGTTGGCATCGTTCTGCGTGTTGTCGTACTCGATCAGGAAGGCCGGGGCGTGGACGCGGTAGTAGTGTCCCTCGCCGGGTTCGAGCGACCCCGCCCAGGCGAAGTGGATGTCGCTCGCCGGAATCTCGTTCTCGACGCGCACCATCCAGTCGAAGTCCGTCGTCGTGTTCCCCACGTATTCGTGCACGATCTCGAGCAGGATCGCCCGCTGCTCCGCGGTCATGGCGTCGGCAGGGAGGCCCTCGAACGCGTCGAGCCGCGCCTCGCGGTCGTTGCCGGTGAGGATGTCGCTGGGTGCCTCGGCCGCGATGGTCGCGCGCGCCCGCTGGTCCGGCGTGAAACTCCGCATCAGCGCGCGGGCGAGGTCTTCCTCCCGCCCCAGCGGCCGCCAGCCCGCCTTCGGGCCCGATGGTACGCGCGCCGGATTCGCACCCATGAACGCGGGCCCCGTCACCGTGAGCAATCCCGAAGGCGACGAGAAGTTGAGGGAGAGGTGATGTCCCTCGAACCGCCATGCCCACGGACTCTCCGCCGACGGGTCGCCGAAGATCGCGACATAGTAGTTCTCCGGGTCGCGGCGCTCGGGCCGTCCCTCGAGGAGTCCGAGGATTCGCTCCAGTTCGATGATCGCGCTCGCCTTCAGAAAGCCCTGGCTGCTCATCGCGGCCTGAAGGAGATCGTGCGCGGCGCCTCGCTGCTCGGTCGTCATGTCGGCGAGCGGCAGCCCGTTCCGCGACCTCGGGACGAAGTGCCAGTTGAAGCGCTCCTCGTCCTCGAGAGGAAAGAGCGCCTTCTCCCGTCCCGCCTCGTCGAGCAGGGAGACGAAGGCCTGCGCGGCGGAGGCCGAGTCCATCTTCTCGCCCGGTTCTCCTCCGACCGCAAGCGCCAACGCCGCCACTGGGACGAGCAGGCAGGCCGCCCACGTGACCCGTCCCGCCGTCCGATTCCTGATCTTCATCTTTCCTCCTCTGCTCACCACGGCCGCGCGCCCTCGCGGATTGGTGTCGGCGGCTTCAAGTTGGTCCACCCCGAACCGGGGTTCAGCACCATCCCATATTCCGGAAAACGAGACGAAATCGCCAGATGATCGCGGGTTCCAACGGCGCGGAGAGCGACAGTCACGCCATGCACGTGGAGTTCGAGGGCGTGAGCAAGAGTTACGACGGCCGCACGCTCGTCGTGGACGATCTGAACCTCGGCATCGGCAAGGGCGAGTTCGTGACCCTGCTCGGTCCGTCAGGTTCGGGGAAGACGACGATCCTGATGATGCTGGCGGGCTTCCAGACGGCGACGTCCGGCGCGATCCGCATCGCCGGTCGCTCCGTCCAGGACCTCCCGGCCCGGAAGCGGGGGATCGGGATGGTGTTCCAGAACTATGCGCTCTTCCCGCATATGACCGTGGGCGCGAACCTCGCCTTCCCGCTGGAAGTACGCGGCATCGCCGAGGACCAGCGCCGTGAGCGCGTCGTCCGTGCCCTGGATCTCGTCCGCCTGAGCGGGCTGGAGGACCGGCGGCCCGGGCAGCTCTCCGGCGGCCAGCAGCAGCGCGTGGCCATCGCCCGGGCCCTCGTGTTCGAACCCGACCTCGTCCTGATGGACGAACCGCTCGGCGCGCTCGACCGCAGCCTCCGTGAGGAGATGCAATACGAGATCCGCTCCATCCACCAGCGGCTGGGAGTGACCGTCGTGTACGTGACCCACGACCAGCAGGAGGCGATGGTGATGTCCGACCGGATCGCCGTCCTGAACGCCGGCCGTATCGAGCAGATCGCCGGTCCGGAGGGGCTCTACGAAGAGCCCGAGCGCGCGTTCGTCGCCCGCTTCATCGGCGAAAACAACCGACTCCACGGCCGGGTGGCTCGCCTTGAGGACGACCTGTGCGAAGTGGAGGTCGGGAGCGAGCGCATCCGGGCCTTCCGCATCGCCCCGTGCGAGCCCGGTGACCAGGTCACGCTCTCGATCCGCCCGGAGCGCATTGCGATCGCACCCCGTGAGGGACTCTACCACAACGTGGTCGATGCCACGGTCGAGGACATGACCTTTCTCGGCGACCACCTGCGCGTCCGTCTCGCCGCGTGCGGTCGTCGCGACGTCGTCGCGAAGATCCCCAACATCGTCGGCCACGGCGCCATGATGGTGGGTGACGCCGTTCGAATCGGCTGGACCGTCAACGACTGCCGCGCGCTGGACTTCGAGGGGGAAGGGGAAGACACGTGAAGAAGAGGCGTCCGATCCGCTGTACGCGCGCCCTGGTCCTCGTCGTCGGGGCCGCGGTTCCCGCGTTCATCCAGGCCTGCGGACCCCAGGCTCCCGAAGGTCCGTCGATCACGGCCGTGTCGTGGGGAGGCTCCTACGGCCGCGCGTATCGCGGGGCGATTCAGATCCCGTTCATGGAGGAGACGGGGATCCGCGTCGACATGGAGGATTACAACGGCGGGCTGGCTCAGGTACGGGCGCAGGTCGATGTCGGCGCCGTGTACTGGGATGTCGTGGACCTCGAGATGGCCGACGCGATGCGCGGCTGCGACGAGGGTCTACTGGAGCGGATCGACATCGACATGCTGCCACCGGCCCTCGACGGGACGCCTGCCCGGGAGGACTTCTACCCGGAGATGCACGGTGAGTGCGGGGCAGGGATGCTCTTCTACTCCACCGTGTACGCGTACAACGCCGACCTCTTCTCCGACGAGAAACCCGCTACGATGGCGGATTTCTTCGACCTGGAGGGGTTCCCGGGCCGCCGCGGAATGCGCCGCGTACCCCAGGTGAATCTTGAATTCGCCCTCATCGCGGACGGCGTCCCGCTCGAGGACGTGTACGCCGCGCTCGGCACGCCGGAGGGGCTCGACCGCGCCTTCGACAAGCTCGATACGATCAAGGACCAGGTCGTCTGGTGGGAGGCGGGCGCCCAGCCGCCCCAGATGCTGGCGGACGGCGAGGTCGTGATGAGCACGGCGTACAACGGCCGCATCTTCAACGCCCAGGTCCTCGAGGAGCAGCCGTTCGTCATCGTGTGGGACGGCCAGGTTCTCGACTACGGCCAGCTGGGCATCGTGGCGGGCACGCCGCGCCTTGAAGACGCGCGGCGTTTTGTAGCCTTCGCCACGACCGGAGAATCGCTGGCCGCGATCGCGCGCCGGATTTCCTACGGTCCGGCCCGCAGGTCGGGAGAACCGCTCGTCACGACCCATCTGGCCACCGGCGTCGAGATGGCGCCCCATATGCCGACGAGCCCCGAGAACATAGCGCGCGCCCTGCGGAACGACTGGGAATTCTGGGTGGACAACCAGGATGCGCTGAACGAGCGCTTCAGCGCCTGGCTGACCCGTGCGAACTGACCCGCTCGCGTGTGCCGTGGCGCGCACGTCCGCGTACACGGCCGCTCTCGTCGCGTGTTTCGCCGCCCCCGCGACCGCGCAGTCGATTACCGCCGTCTCCTACGGCGGCTCGTATCAGAAGGCGAGCACGGAAGCGTGGTACGAACCGTTCACCGCCGCCACGGGGATCCGGGTGGACGTCGAGGACTTCAATGGCGGTCTGGCCCAGATCCGGGCCCAGGTGGAAGTGGGCAACGTCTACTGGGACGTCGTGGACCTCAACGCTTCGGAAGTAACGGTCGCCTGCGACGAGGGGCTGCTGGAGTACATCGATGAGGAGTTGCTGCCCACCGGAACGGACGGTACCCCGGCAGCGGAGGATTTTGCGCCCGGGACCCTCTCCGAGTGCGGGGTCGGGGGTGTCGTCTGGTCCACGATCTACGCGTACGACACAAGCCGTTTCCCCGACGCCAGACCGGAGACGATCGCCGACTTCTTCGATCTCGAGAAGTTCCCCGGGCGGCGCGGGATGCGCCGTGTCCCCATGGTCAATCTTGAATTCGCCCTCCTGGCGGACGGCGTTCCGGCGGAGGACGTGTACGCTCTCCTGGACACGGCGGAAGGCCTGGATCGGGCCTTCCGCAAGCTCGACACGATCAAGGACCAGGTCGTGTGGTGGGAGGCGGGCGCCCAGCCGCCCCAGATGCTGGCGGACGGCGAGGTCGTCATGAGCACGGCCTACAACGGGCGCATCTTCAACGCCCAGGTGCTCGAGAACCAGCCGTTCGCGATCGTCTGGGACGGACAGATACTGGACATCAATCAGCTGGCCGTCGTCGCGGGCACGCCGAGGTTCGAGGAGGCGATGCGCCTCGTGAGTTTCGCCAGCACCACCGAGGCTCTCGCGGCCCTTGGCCGCCGGATCTCGTACGGTCCCTCGCGGGCCTCGGCCGCGCCGCTGATCACGACCCATCTCGAGACGGGGGTGGAGATGGGGCCGCACCTGCCCACCCATCCCCCCAACATGGCGCGCGCGCTCCGGAGGGACTGGGCCTGGTGGGTGGACAACCAGGACGCGCTGAACGAGCGCTTCAGCGCTTGGTTGGCGCGCTGATGGGTCCGGCTCCGCGCGAACGCCTGCGGGCGATGGGGCTCGTGCTGCCGCTCCTCGTCTTCCTCGGCGTCACCTTCCTGGCCCCGCTGGCAACCATGCTGATGCGGAGCGTCCACGACCCGGTGGTGGCGGATGCGCTGCCCGCGACCCTCACCGCGCTGCGTGAGTGGGACGGGGAGGGCCTGCCTCCCGAGCCGGTGTACGAGGCGGCGGCCCGGGAACTTGGATCGGCGCGGGAGGCGAGGACGCTGGGGCAGGTCGCCGGCCGCGTGAACCGGCTGCAGAGCGGGCTGCGCAGCGTGTTCACGCGCACCTCCCGGGGTCTCCAGGATGCGGCGGGGGCGCCGTGGCGCGATGCCCTGGCAGGCATCGACTCCGCCTGGGTCGAGCCGGCGACCTGGCACGCGATCCGCGCGGCAGGCGAGCGCTTCACGGCCCGCCACTACCTGAATGCCGTCGACATGCAGCGGCTGCCGGACGGATCGGTCGCCCGCCAGCCCGAGGAGCGCCGCATCTACCTGCCACTCTTCTGGCGTACTCTTCTGGTGAGTCTGGCGATCACCGTCTTCTGCCTGATCCTCGGCTATCCGATCGCCCACCTCATCGCCCATGCGAAGCCACGGCGAGCGGGCCTTCTGCTCGCCCTCGTGCTCGTCCCCTTCTGGACCTCGCTCCTGGTGCGAACCACGTCCTGGATCGTCCTTCTCCAGACCCAGGGGGTGATCAACGACGTGCTCGTGGCGATCGGGCTCGTCGGCGACGATGGCCGACTCGCGATGGTCTACAACATGACCGGCACGCTGGTGGCCATGACGCACGTCCTGCTGCCCTTCATGGTCCTGCCGCTGTACTCGGTCATGCGCTCGATTCCGCCGCTGCACATGCGGGCCGCGGCCTCCATGGGAGCCACGCCCGCGCAGGCGTTCAGACGGGTGTACTGGCCGCAGACGCTGCCCGGCGTGGGGGCCGGCTCCCTCCTCGTCTTCATTCTCGCGATCGGTTACTACATCACCCCCGCGCTCGTCGGCGGCAGCAGCGGCCAGCTGATCTCGAACATGGTCGCCTACCACATGCAGACATCGCTGAACTGGGGGCTGGCGGCCGCGCTCGGTGCGCTCCTCCTCGCGGGCGTGCTCGTCCTCTACCTGCTCTACGACCGGCTGGTGGGCGTCGAGCGCATGAGCCTGGGTTGAGGAGGCCGGAGAAACCGTGACCGGAGCCCGCCTCGGCCGCTTCGCCTACCTCGCCTTCTGCGTCCTCGTCTTCATCTTCCTCGTGGCGCCGATCATCGTGATCGTGCCGCTGAGCTTCAACGCGGAGCCCTACTTCACCTTCACCGAGGGGATGCTCCGCCTCGACCCCGAGGCGTGGTCGCTGCGCTGGTACCGGGAGATCGTCGAGAACGAAGCCTGGGCCCGGAGCCTCGTGAACAGCCTCGTGATCGGCGTCTCCGCCACGGTGCTCGCGACGGCTCTGGGCACGCTGGCCGCGCTCGGGCTCTCGAGCCCCGCCATGCCGGCCCGCCGCTTCATCACGGGACTCCTCATCTCGCCCATGGTCACCCCCGTGATCATCTCCGCGGCCGGGATGTTCTTCTTCTACACCAACGTCGGTCTGGCTCAGACGCACCTCGGACTCATCCTGGCCCACGCCACTCTCGGCATGCCCTTCGTCGTGATCACGGTCGTCGCCACGCTGGCGGGCTTCGACCGCAACCTCACGCGGGCCGCGGCCAGTCTCGGCGCCGGTCCTGTGCGCACCTTCCGGACGGTGCAACTGCCGCTCATCGCCCCGGGCGTGATCTCCGGGGCCCTGTTCGCCTTCGCCACGTCGTTCGACGAAGTCGTCGTCGTCCTCTTCATGGGCGGGCTGGAGCAGAGGACGATCCCGCGCCAGATGTGGGCCGGGATCCGGGAACAGATCAGCCCCGCGATCCTCGCGGTCGCCACCTTCCTGGTCGTCTTCGCCCTCGGTCTGCTCCTGACCGTGGAATGGCTGCGCCGCCGGGCGGCGGCGTGAAGACCGCTCGACACTGGCCCAAGGGGGTAGCCCGCGACTAGGATTGTACCCCGACCCGACAAGATGGCCCGACACGGCCTCGATCCATGGGGAGGGAACATGTTGCGTTTCGCCCGTCTGCTGCCGCTCGCCGTTCTCGCTTTCCTGACGATTCCCGCTATCGCCGCACCCCTGGCCGCGCAGACCGCCGATTCCGGCGATACCGCGTGGCTGCTGACGTCCAGCGCGCTCGTCCTCTTCATGACCCTGCCGGGTCTGGCGCTCTTCTATGGCGGCCTCGTGCGCAGGAAGAACGTCGTCTCGGTGCTCCTCCAGTGCTTCGCGATCACCGGCATCGTGACGCTGATCTGGACGGCGTTCGGCTACAGCCTCGCCTTCGACACCACCGGGATGGCGGCCGGGAAGACCGGCGTGAACGCGTTCATCGGGACCTTCTCCAAGGCGTTCCTGAGGGGTGTGGGGAGCGACACCATGATGGGGACGATTCCGGAGGTCCTCTTCTTCGGCTTTCAGCTCACGTTCGCGATCATCACGCCGGCCCTCATCATCGGCGCCTTCGCCGAGCGGATGAAGTTCTCGGCCCTGCTCCTCTTCTCCGCGCTGTGGGCCGTCTTCTGCTATATCCCGATCGCGCACATGGTCTGGGGCGGAGAGGGTTCCTTCCTGGGTGACCGCGGCGTCATCGACTTCGCCGGAGGGGCGGTCGTCCACATCACGGCGGGCACGGCCGCTCTGGTGGGTGCGTTCATGCTCGGCGCGCGGCGCGGCTTCCCCGACGAGATCGAGCCTCCGCACAACCTCACGCTCACCCTGATCGGGACCGCGATGCTCTGGGTCGGCTGGTTCGGTTTCAACGGCGGCAGTGCGCTCGCGGCGGGCGGACAGGCGGCGATGGCCATCGTCGTCACGCATATATCGGCCTCGATGGCCGCGCTCACCTGGATGGTGATCGAGACGGTCCGGAGGGGGAAGCCCAGCGCGCTCGGCTTCGCGACCGGCGCGATCGCGGGCCTCGCCGGCATCACGCCCGCCGCCGGCACGGTGGGACCCGTCGGCGCCATCGCGATCGGCTTCGTCGCGGGCACGCTCGGCTATGTGGCGGCGACCTATCTGAAGTTCAGGCTCGGCTACGATGACGCGCTGGACGTCGTGGGTGTGCACGGCGTGGGCGGCCTGGTCGGGATCCTCCTGCTCGCCGTGTTCTCATCCACCGCGTTCGGCGGTTCGATGGCGGACCTCGACATGTCGCAGCAGCTGGGCGCCCAGATCTTCGGCGGGGCGGTCACGGTCGTCTACACCGCCGTGGTGAGCTTCGCGATCCTCAAGGTCGTGGATCTCACCATCGGCCTGCGCGTCGAGGAGCACGAGGAAGTGGAGGGGCTCGACCTCGCCCAGCACGGCGAGGTCGGCTACCACGACATCTAGCGGATCGCCTGCGGGCGGATCGCCGCTGGGCGGTCCGCCCGGTCAGTTGCCCTCGAGCGACAGGTTGACGAGTTCGCGGAAGCGCTCGAGGCGGGTCCCACGGCTGTCGCCGCGCGGCGTCTGCGTGAACACGAGACCGATGATCTCGCGGTCGGGGTCGAGCCACGCGTTCGTCCCATCCGAACCCCCGTGGCCGAACGTCCCGTCGGCGAGCCGCCAGCCGTAGCCGTAGTAGCTCGCCTCGTCCCCCTCCCCGGCGATGTGAATTTTCGGTGAGGTCATGACGTCGACGGACTCCGGCGTCAGGATCTCGGCTCCGTCATAGCTGCCGCCGTTGAGGAACATCTGCGAGAACACCGCATAGTCCCACGCCGACGAGATCATGCCGCCCGAGGCCCGCGCGAACGGGAAGGCCACCGGCCCCCCCGGCGTGCCGCCGGGGGCCCAGTCCCCATCGGGTCCGCGCTGGTAGTAGACCGCGCCCATGCGGTCCACCTTCCCGTCCACCTCATGCCCGGCGTGATGGTTGTAGCTGTCCGCCATTCCGAGCGGTCCGTAGACCGTCTCCATGAGCCGGTCCTCGAGCAGTTGACCCGAGGCGATCTCGACCAGCGCCCCCAGCGTGTTGTAGCCGGGATTGTTGTAGGAGTACGTCTCGCCCGGAGTCACTTCCGCCCCGATCGCGCCGAAACGGGCCGACTCGCTCCGCAGGGTCGGGTTCTCCCCCAGCGGCTGCAGAAAGAGCGTGGGGATCCGGAGCCCGCTGCTGTGAGAGAGCAGGTGCCCCACCGTGATGAACCCGGCGCGGTAGTTGTCCCACTCGGGCATGTACTCGCGCACGAGGTCGTCGTAGGAGAGCTTGCCCTCCTCGGCGAGTTGCGCGATCGCGGTGGCCACGACGGGCTTCGTATTGGAGGCCATGCGGAACATCGAATTCCGCTCCATCGGCAGCCCCCGTTCCTTGTCGCGCATGCCGACCGCTTCGTGGAGGACGATCTTCCCCTTGCGGGCGACGAGCAGAACGGCGCCCACGATGTCTCCCCGCTCGACCGCCTCGTGGTACAGTCCGAGGGCGCCCTCGAGGACGGCGCGGGACATGCCGACCTCCTCCGGTTCGCCGTAGGAGAGGGTGCGCGCATCCTGCGCCGCCAGCCCGGGGGTGAACCGCGTAGCGCCCGCGAGGATCGTCGAGGGCAGGATGATCGCCAGGAAAAGCCACCGAGCGGCCGGGATGCCGAGAACTCGCCGCGAAACCTTCATCTGTCCTCCGGAAGCAGGAGAAAACGGGCCCACAGCGGGACCCACACGCTGAACGCTAACGCGGCGCACGAGCGTGAACCAGATCGAGGGGGGAGCTTGCACGCCGGGTCCCGCGCGGACATCTAGTGGGCCGGCCCGCCGTGTGGCGGGACCGCGCGCGTTTCCCGAAAGCGAAGGAGCTGCGGACCATCATCGTCTACCTGAATGGAGACTATCTCCCCGTTGGCGAGGCGCGGGTCTCGGTGAACGACCGGGGCTTCCTGTTCGCGGACGCGGTCTACGAGGCGATCCCGGCGTACGCTGGCCGCTGCTTTCTTCTCGAGCGCCACCTGGCGCGGCTCGCCTGGGGTCTGCGGACACTCCGGATCGAGGCCGACGTGGCCCCCCTCGCCGGCGTGGGCGACGAACTCATGGCGCGGAACGACCTCCTCGAGGCCGAGTTCTCCGTCTTCTACATGCAGGTGACGCGCGGCGCCGCGCCCCGCACGCACGCGTTCCCGACGCGGCCGGTCCCGCCCACCGTCTACGCCTTCGCGAAGGCACTCGTGCGCACATCACCGGAGCGGTGGGAGCAGGGCTTCGGCGCCATTACGCTGCCCGACCAGCGCTGGGCCCGCGCCGACATCAAGACGACCGGCCTCCTGCCCAACGTCCTCGCACAACAGGCCGCGGTGGAGGCGGAGGTCGAGGACGCGATCTTCATCCGCGAGGGGATGGTGCAGGAGGGGACGCACAACAACGTGTTCGCCGTCATCGGCGGGGAAGCGACGACGGCCCCGGTCACGAACCACATCCTGCACGGCGTCACCCGCGCCTTCACGCTCGAATTGTGCGCCGGACTGGGGATTCCCGCCCGGGAGCGCGCCTTCACGGTGGACGAACTGCGGGGCGCCGAGGAGGTCTTCTTCACGGGCACGACGACGGAGATACGTCCGACCGTGGAACTGGACGGAAGGCCCGTGGGGGGCGGTCGCCCGGGCGAGATCACCCGGGCGCTGTCGGAAGCCTACCGGAGGTCCGTGATACCTACCGCGTAGCGACGGGCTCCATGCGCAGGATCGCAGTCGCTTCGCCCCGCCGGCCGTCGATAGCCAGGTAGATCAGCCCGTCGGGACCCTGCCGGACATCGCGGATGCGCCCGAACCCCTGCACGAGCGTTTCCTCGCGCACGACCTCCTGCCCGTCGAGCGTCAGGCGCGCCAACTGCTCCCCGGCCATCCCGCCCACGAACAGGCTCCCCTTCCAGTGCGGGAAGCGGTCGCCCGTGTAGAAGAGGAGGCCGGAGACCGCAATCGACGGCACCCAGAAGTGGACCGGCTGCTCCATCCCCTCCATGTGCGTCCCCTCGTGGATCGCGGTGCCCGAGCCGTAGTTCACCCCGTAGCCGACGATGGGCCAGCCGTAGTTGAGCCCCGGCTGAACGAGGTTCAGCTCATCACCGCCCTGCGGGCCGTGCTCCGTGGCCCACAGTTCGCCCGTTTCCGGGTTCATGACCATCCCCTGCTGGTTGCGGTGGCCGAAGCTCCAGATCTCGGGGCGAATGTTCGGGTCGTCCACGAACGGGTTGTCCTCGGGGATCCCGCCGTCCTCGTACACGCGGCTGACCGTGCCGTGATGGTTCGAGGGATTCTGCGCGGGATGGGCGTAGAGGTCGCCGCGCGTCGAGGCCTGGCGATCCCCGACCGTGATGAAAATGTGTCCCTGCCCGTCGAAGACGAGGCGGGATCCGTAGTGGCCGCGCCCCTCGGAGACGGCCAGGAAGATCTCCTCGATGCCGGTGAGAGCGCCGTCCTCGTACCGCCCGCGGATGACCGCGGTCGTCCCGCGCTCCGTGTCGTCGGGCTTCGAGTAGCTCAGGTAGAGGAGCCGGTTGTCCTCGAAGTTCGGGTGCGGCACGACGTCGAGGAGTCCGCCCTGCCCGGCCGAGATCACCTCCGGCACGCCCTTCACGGGGTCCGGCAGGAGCAGCCCGTCGCGCACGACGCGAAGCGTGCCCGCCTTCTCGGTGACCAGCATCTCGCCATCCGGCAGAAACGCGATCGACCACGGGCGAACCAGTCCCTCCACCACCGGGACGAGCCTGTAGTCGTGGTACGCCGACTGCATTACCTCCTGGCCCAGGGCCGGAGTCGCGGTCGACAGAAGAAGCCCGGCGGCGAAGATCGCCAGAGGGGTGCGCTTGCTCATCTCAACTCCCGGAGAAAATCACGTCGTTCATATTTGTTGCCGCAGCCCGAAAAAACTGTCGCGCGCAGCCCCCGAACAGCAAGGCTCGCCAGACCAGGCGGTGGGCACGCGTCGGCAGCATCTCCCGGCCCACGCACTGTGAACACCCATGCGCGGAGCAGCGTTTCCCCGGCGAGGGCGACTTGCCAACCGGGATCGCGGGGCGAAAGGTGGGCGGCGCGTGACGGACGGCGGGCGGACTGCGGGCGGAATGCGGGGATACCGGCGCGACGCCGGGATCGCCGCCGGGAAAGGGAGCTGAATGCGGAAGATCGCCATCATCGGTGGAGGCGTCTCCGGCCTCGGGGCCGCATGGGCGCTGCATCACGATTCGGATCGGTTCGACTTCCGGCTCTTCGAGGCCCGTGAGCAGCTGGGCGGAAACGCCGTCACGGTCGACATGCCCCAGGAGGACGGGGGCTCGATCCCCTTCGACATCTCCGTCACCGCCTGTATCCCGTCCGTCTATCATCACCTCGTTGTGCTGCTGGAAGAGTTCGGCATCGACCTGATCGACACGAGGTTCAGCTACAGCGTCAAATATCGCGGGGGGACCTACGCCCACGATTTCGATTCGGACATCAGACAACAGCTGCAGCACGAGATCCGGAAGTTCCAGCGCATCCTGCGGGTGTTGCACCGCTTCGGCCGGCTCACGAATTCGCGCTCGAAGTTCCTGAACGCCCTCAACCCGTTCAACTACATCAGCATGGGAACGGTGCTGAACCTGGCCGGCCTCTCCGGCGACTTCAGGTACAAGATCCTGAAGCCGATGTTCGTCAACTTCCTGATGGCGACGAACGTGTTCGACATGCCCGCCTCACTGTTCTCGAAGTACCTCGAGTTCTTCGACATCGAAGTCGCGACGACGATGCAGACGTGGGACCAGGGCACCAGGCGGATCTACGAGAAGCTGTCGGCGGGTTTCCGGGACAAGATCTACCTCAACCGGCCCGTCCGTAAGGTGTACCGGCGCCCGTCCCACGTCGTGGTCGAGGACGAAAACGGCGCGGAGGAGAGGTTCGACGCGGTGATCTTCGCGAGCAATGCGAACCAGACGTTGATGATGCTGGACGAGCCGTCGTTCCTGGAGCGCTACATCCTCTCCTCGATCCGCTACGAGAGCGAACTCCACAACCATACGGTCGTACATTCGGACGCCTCGGTGCTGCCGGACGACGAGGTGAAGGCGCTGGACACGCGGAGCAACCACATCGAGCAGTACGGCGCCCGGCCGGACAACTACGAGATCACGTACATCATGCATAACCAGCAGCCGTGGGCGAAGCGCTCGGACAAGCCCTGCCTGGTGACGTACAACCCGATCAGCGAGATCGATGACGGGAAGGTCATCAAGCGCTGGTGGTTCCAGCACATCGTGCACGACGTGCGCCACGTCGCTTGGATCGTCCCCCTGTTCCGCTTCATACAGGGCAGGAAAGGGAGTTGGCACTGTGGCGCCCACACGCTGATCAACAGCCAGGAAACGGCCTTCGTCACCGGGCTCGCCGCGGCGAGACAGATCGGCGCGGACTACCCCTTCGAGGATCGCGAGGCGAGGAAGATGTTCAACTACTACGGCCGCGTCATGTACGGCTGGCGCTTCAGGAAAGCGAGGGGCTGAGGCTCAGTCGTCTTCGTCCTCCTGCTGCCGCGCGATCCGGGCGAGCTTCGGCTCGATGGAGGTCATCACCGCCGCGAACAACACCAGCGCCCAGCCTACCGAGAGGATCAGGTGCACGCCGACCAGCATTCTGGCACCGGACGAGACCGGGACGATGGTCGCGTAGTCCTGGGCCACCGCGGTGAAGAAAGAGAAGGACACCCAGTCCGCAATCCCTGTGCCCGGGTCGGCGAACGCGCCCGGGCTGAAACGCTCCAGCGTTCCGTAGAATCCCGCGAAGAGAAAGATGATCGTCAGATAGCCGGCCGCGAACCCGCCGATCGGGACCCACATGACCCGCAGGTAGGCGGCGAGCTGGCCGTACACCGCCAGCCGCGGACGGAGCCAGGCGGCGGCGGCGCGCCCCAGAAGAAACCCGGCCACCGGAATCAGTACCAAAATGATGGTCATGGATATCACGATTGCCGCAACCTGCTGGATGCCCGGCAAGGCTTCGAAATCCCTAATCACCCCGAACCCGAACAGGAGGCCCATGAAGACGGGCAGCGCAACCGCACCGAGGACCAGCAGCAGGGGGGGGCGGGCGTCGTCCCATCCCTCGCGGCGCCGGCTGAGGAGGCCGAGCAGCAGCGCGGTCCAGGGCATGAGCCCCAGAGGCATGAGCACCAGCAATAGTCCCACAAGGAGATCGTTCACTACCCCCGCTGCCATCGCGGGGATGAGCCCCAGGCTCAGCAGGACGGCGATGATGAACGTCTCCCGAATCACATCCCGGTACCTGTGGAACGACGACCGGCCGAGCCCATCGATCAAGCCGACCGCCATGGCGAGCTGGGGCGCAAGGATGATGCCCCAGCCGGTCCACGCCGCGCTCAGGAACGCCGTGAGGACGCCGAGCGTCGAGCCGATCAGGATGCCGGTCCACGGGTGACGCCCCGATCCCCCCCGGAGGCCGACGCCGACACCGACGGCAACCGCAAACCCCGCCCCCAGCAGAACGTCGGTGTGGTCCCCGGTGATCGCGTAACCGCAGGTTGCGACGACGAGCGCGACCGCGGCCGCAATCCGGATCCCCAGCCAGATCAATCGGCTCATGATTCCTCCTCCAGGTGGCCTCTCGCGATCTGGTCCAGCTTCGGGCCGATGAATGACATCACTGCCGCAAACAACACCACGACCCATCCCGCCGAGAGGATCAGATGGGTGCCGACCAGCAGGCGGGCGCCGTCCGAGACCGGGGCGATCGTCGCGTAGTCTTGGGCGAGGCCGGTGAAGAACGCGAAGAAGAGCCACTCCTTGATGCCGACGGCGGCGTCGGCAAAGGCGCCGGGGCTGAAACGCTCGAGCATTCCGTAGAACCCCGCGAACAGCACGATGATCATCAGGTAGCCGACGGCGAACCCTCCGATGGGCACCCACATGATGCGCAGGTAGTCGGCAAGCCGGCCGTACACGCCAAGGCGCGGCTGCAGCCACGTGATGGCAACGCGCCCCAGCAGGAACGCGGCGGCGGGAGCCGCAACCAGCACGAGCGCCCTGAGGCCGGCGTATTGCAGAGCCGGAACCGTCCATGGGGTCGAGAGCCATACCGCCTGCCCTTGCACAATCAGGAAGAGCAAGAGCGCAAACGACAGCACCGCACTCATGACGAGGAGCCAGGGAGGACGGGTGTCCTGCCAGCCCTCCCGGCGGTGGCTGAGGAGCCCCGCCATCAGCGCGATCCAGGGCATGCACAGGAGTGGAACCAGAACGAAGCGCAGGCTGTCCGACGCAACCCAGGCGGGGGAAAGCCCCAGGCCGACGAGGACAGACAAGATGACTGTCTCCCGGCTCATGCCCCGATACCGGGAGAATGAGGTCTCGCGGAGCCCGTCATGCATGCCGACCGCCAGTGCCAGGTTCGGTGCGACGAGAAGGCTAACGCTGTTCCAGGGCGTGGCGGCGGCAATCAACGCGGTGGAGATCCCGATCATCGAACCAATGAGGATACCCATCCACGAACTGGCTTGCGGGCCCCCCCGGAGGCCGATGCCCACGCCGATGGCGAGCCCGCAGCCCGCTCCCATCCAGACATCGCGGTGGACCTCGGTGATCGCGTAACCGAAGGGCACCACGACAAGCGCGACCGCGGCCGCAGTCCGGATCGCCCGCCAGACCAGGCGGCGCGGTTTCCCCTTCATTGGAGCTCCGGCTAACGCCCCGAGACGACCGTCGGGGCCTCCTCGGCCTCAAGCGTTTCGAGGACCTGTCGCCACTGGAAGTTCTCGCCGATGCCGCGCACGTAGTAGTCCATCCAGGCCATCTCGCTCACCGCCTTCACAAGCCGGTTGCGCGGGTCGGGGATGCCGTGGCTCCGGCCGGGATACATGAACAGTTCCGTCGGGACGCCCAGCTTCTTGAGCGCCATGTGGAGTTCGACCGACTGCGGGCTCGGCACGCGCGGATCGCCCTCCACGACGTGGATCATCGTCGGCGTCTTCGCGTTCGCGATGTACTTGAGCGGGGACTGGTCGAAATACGTGTCGAAGTCCTCGTACAGGAAACCGTCGCCCACGTAGAACTGACGGTTCCGCTGCACGTCGCTCTGCGCGTACATGCTGATCCAGTTCATCGTCCCGGCGCCCGAGCTGATCGCCTTGAAGCGATCCGTCTGCGTGAGGATCCAGTTGGACCAGTGGCCGCCCGCGCTCCAGCCGAGCGCGCCCATGCGGTCGCCGTCCACGATGCCCTCGGCGATCAGGTGGTCCACGCCCGTGATGATGTCCTCGTAGCCCATGGTGAAGTAGTCGCCGACGATGTCCGTACGGTGCGCGTTCCCGTAGTTGCGCGAGCCGCGGTAGTTGGGCTTGAGCACGGCGTAACCCGCGCCCGCGTACACCTGCGCGCTGTAGCCGCCGTTGAAGCGGAGAATGTCCGCGGAGGCCGGTCCCCCGTGGATCGCGACGATGAGCGGATAGCGCGTCCCCTCCTCGTAGCCGACGGGGTAGACGAGCACGCCCCCGACCATCTTCCCATCGGAAGAACGCCAGTTGACCTCGGCCTCCTCCCCGAACGCCACCTCGCGCAGCTGCGGGTTCACGTCCACGAGTTGCGTCCACTGCGAGCGGTCCGGGACATCGTCCACGGTCGCGACCGTGAACACGGTGGGCGGAGTGTTCGGGTCGCTGTAGTTGATGAGAAGCGTGCCCGTGTCGTCATTCCGGGACACCGAGAGCGCCGCGCGTTCTTCAGTGAGCTGCCGCACCGCGCCCGACTCCACGTCGAGGGCGTGAAGCTGTGTCGTCACCTTCACGCCGGCGTTGAAGTAGATCGTCTCCGAATCGTCCGACCAAAAGCCGACGCTCGAACTCTGATCGAACTCCGCTCCGAGCTTGCGGAAGGCGCCCCCGCGGTCCCCGAGCTCGCGGATGTAGACGCGGTTCTCCGTCATCGAGTAGCGCTCCATCTCGTCCGGCGCGGAGAAGGCGATCCAGCGGCCGTCCGGGGAGAAGCTGAGTCCGCCCTCGCCGACCTCGTAGTTGTCCGTGAGGCGCTCGATCTCGCCGGTCGCGACTTCCATGAGATGGAGGTCCGCGTACAGCCGCTGCGCCGTGATGTTGCGCTCGTAGCGCTTCGTCGAGCCGCCTGTGATCCCGATCCAGCGGCCGTCATCGGAGATCGTGAAGCTGTTCACGCTGTACGAGGGGTCGTCGGTCTCGCGCTCCTCGGAGGCCGAGGCGACATCGACGCTCCACAGGCTCGAGAGGGGCGTGACCGCGTTTCGCACGTCGACGGTGAAGCCCTCCTCGCGCCGCTTCACCTCGTCCTCGTCGAACGAATCGGGGCGCGCGAAGTAGACGCGGCTTCCGTCAGCGGAGAAGTCCCACTGGTCCACGCCCGCCTCGCCGTCGGTGAGCTGTTCGGGCTCGGCGTCCGCGAGGTCGTCGGCTGGCAGCCGGTAGAGTTGCTCCCGGTTGGATTCCCCGGAGCGATACACGAGCCAGCGCCCGTCGGGGCTGAACGCGAAGCCCGACACGCCCTCGTCCGCGTCGGTGATCTTCCGAGCCTCGCCCCCGTCGTGGCGCATCATGTAGAGCTGGGTGTCGTCCCCATCCCGGTTGGAGGCGAAGAGGAAGAACGACCCGTCCGGGGCCCACGTCGGGCTGCGCTCGTCCTTGTCCTCGGTGTAGGTGAGCCGGCGGTCCGACGGGACGCCCTCGCTCAGCGACACGAGGTGGATGTCGGTCTGGGACTCGGCTTCCTCCCAGTCGGGGGTCGTCACCGTGTAGAGCATCCACGCCCCGTCCGGACTCGGCGTCCACGAGCCGGCGCGTTTCATCTCCTGCACATCCATGAACGTGAACGGCCGCTCCTGCGCGGCGAGCGGCGCCTGCGGCGGCAGCGCGAGCACCGCGGCGGGAAGAACGAGGGCGACGGAAAGGGAACGCATCTGAACCTCGGTACCATGGGTAACGTGTAGTCTGTCCCAATCATACGACTTTCGTATTGCGTGAACGATGGCCCGGGTGAGGTAAACGCGACGCAACTCTCTCGCGTCGAACCCGTGTCCCCAGTCCGAGATCGATGTTCCCTGTCCACACCTCCCGCGGGGCGCAAATGCACCGACCCAGGTTCGGCCTGCCAGGCGGCGCCGTACTACTGCTCACCGTTTCGATTCTCATGGCGCCGCAGGCGCTCGCCGGCCAGGAGGTCGTTGAGAGCGCCGCCCCGCGTGACGCCGACCTGACGCTGGCCGACGAGCCGCTGGTGCGGATCGGGATCGTCGACGGTCCGCTCGAATACATCTTCGGCAACGTGACGGGTGGGGTTCGTCTCGAGGACGGAAGCGTCGTCGTCGCGGACGAGCAGAGCGCCAACATCCGCCGATACGACGCGAACGGGCGGCACCTGTGGACCAGCGGACGGTCGGGCGAGGGGCCGGGGGAGTACAAGGGGCTCCGGCTCCTCAGGAACTGCCCCGGGGCACCGCTCACCGTCTTCGACTGGAGTCTGGACCGCATCACCGAGCTGGATCTCGATGGCAACGTACTCGCGACGCGCTCGCTCCTTGCGGCCGGTGTCCGCCCTTACAACGACCCCTTCTGTGCGCCTGACGGCCGCCTGGTGTACACGCCGTGGCCCGACGACATGGGTGAGAGCTACGAGGAAGACCTGGCCGAGGGGGACCTCTACCGGTGGCAGACGGTCCTCGAATCCTTCGAGGGGGATAGCGTCGTCACCCTCCGCTCGGGGATCCCGGGCGCCGAACGGTTCTTCATCCAGGCTGGAGCCAGCGGTCCGCGCTGGTGGGGGCGTGACATGGAGTTCGCGCCCGCCGCCGCCGGCGTGTGGTATGGGACGGCCGATGACTACGAGCTCGAGCACCTGGACTGGACGGGTCGGGTGACGCGGGTGGCCCGCTGGGCCGGCCCCGACCTCACGGTGACGGGCGACCGCGTCGACAGCTATCGGGACGGCTGGCTGGCGCGGTACGACGACGCCGAGGCCCGGCGGAACTTCGAGCGGGAGGTCTGGCCGGACATCCGGGATCAGCTTCCGGAGCTCTTCCCGGCGTACGAGGCTCTCATCCCACTGCCGGACGGCGCCTTCTGGATCAAGACCCACGCGTGGTTGGCTGCGGGCGAGGAACTGCACCTCCTCGACGCGAACGGCGTATGGCTTCGCCGACTCATGCTCCCGAGCGGAGTCGTCCTCGACGCCGGCCGGGACTGGGTGCTCCTGCGCCAGCGCGACGAACTGGGCGTCCCCACCGTGGCTCTATACGAGCTGGTGGCGAACTGACGGTGACGTAGTGACGCCGTAGCTCCACGTCTCTGCTTCTCTCCTCCGGCGACGCCACCGATCCATCCGACGGCGCGCCACCCACTGTTGCACCTGCTCCGTCGCTTGTCCCGCTTCCATAGCTACTTATATATTTTTCACATATATATGGAAACACAACTATTGGGCGACGCATCGCAGGGTGGTGGTGCCCTGATCCGGCGGCGAGACCGGACCATCCTGTTGTTCGGGCTCGTTGCCGGCCTCTCCTGCGGAGACGCTTCGACGGCGCCGACCCCTCCGCCGCCGCCCCCGCCGCCGCCCCCCTCGCCGCAACCGACCTCGGTGACCGTGACCCCGGCCACGGCCGAAATGAGCGCACTGGAAGACACCGTGCGATTGGGGGCGGAGGTGCGCGACCAGACGGGCCGGGTGATGACGGGCGTCACGGTGTCCTGGTCGAGCGGTGACACGTCGGTGGTGGCGGTGGACCCGGCTGGCCTCGTGACGGCGGTCGGGGCGGGTACTGCGGAGGTCACGGCGCAGGCCGGATCGGTGACGGGGACGGCCCGCGTGTCGGTGCGGCCGTCGGTGGCTTGGGTGGAGATCACGCCATCGGCAGCCACCCTCGCCATTGGCGACACGGCGCGGCTGTCGGCGGAGGCGCGGGACGCAAACGGCCATCCGGTGTCGGGGACGGTCTTCGCGTGGAGTTCGAGCGACCCCACAGTCGCGACCGTCGACGACGGTGGGCTGGTGCGGGGGCTCGCCGAGGGCATGGCGACCATCACCGCCCAGTCCGGTCCGATCACCGGGACCTCGGCGATCAACGTCCCGGACCCGGACCCGCAGCGGGCCGCCCTCAACGCGCTGTATCGATCAGCCGGCGGTCCCGGCTGGAGGAATCGCGACGGCTGGCTGAGCGACGAGCCGCTGGGGCAATGGCATGGCGTGAAGACGGACGCGGGCGGAAGGGTGACGAGCCTGTACCTGCCCGAGAACAACCTGATCGGGACTCTCCCCACGGAAGTCGGAGACCTGTCACACCTGGAAGAGTTGAACCTCTACCGGAACGGCATCTCGGGACCGCTCCCGCCCGAAATCGGGAATGCGGCCCGTCTCGGCAACCTCGATTTCGGATGGAACGAGCTTACCGGTCCGATCCCGGCGACGCTGGGCAGGCTCGTCAATCTGCGCAGAATAAACTTCGAGTCGAACCAACTCAGCGGTCCGATCCCGCCGGAGTTGGGGGCCCTGTCCGAGTTGAGTTTCCTCAACCTGTTCCGCAACAACCTGATTGGCCCGGTTCCGGCCGAGCTTTCCGGCCTCCGCATGCTTGAACGGGTGTTTTTCGACGAGAACGCGTTGACTGGAGCGATCCCGTCCTCATTCGTCGATCTCACGCACCTTGACATCTTCAGATGGGCGGGAGCCGGCGGTCTCTGTGCTCCGGGGACGACGAGCTTCGAGCGGTGGCTGCGCCAGAGAGATGCGGTGGGGCCCCGCTGTAACGACGCGGATCGATCCACCCTCGCGGGCCTGTTCGAAGCCATGGACGGAGCGACCTGGGTCCGGTCCACCGGCTGGCAGAGCGACGAAGCGCTGGAAGAATGGCACGGGATCGGCGCCGACTCGCTCGGACGCGTCAGCAGCCTCGATCTGTCGCGTAATGGGCTGACGGGACGCATTCCGCTCGTGATCACACTGCTGCAGCAAATGACCGTGCTTCGACTCGGAGGGAATGCCCTGGAGGGCTCGATCCCTCAGGCTCTGTCCTCGCTAGCGCTGGAGGAGTTTCGCTACGGGGGTACGGAACTCTGCGTGCCGCCGTCACCGCACTTCCGAGCCTGGCTGGCGGCGATACCCGTCAGGTCGGGAACGGATGAGCAATGTCCGCGTCTCACGGATCGCGAGATTCTCGGCCTGTTGTACGAGGCGACGGAAGGAGAGCGCTGGGAGCGGCGCGACAACTGGCTGAGCGACGCCCCGCTGGGGGACTGGTACGGCGTCGAGACGGACGCTGACGGGAATGTGGCGTGGCTGAATCTCCCGTGGAACAACCTGCGCGGCCCCATACCAGCGGAGCTTAGTCAGTTCGCCGCCCTCCGGAACCTGGAACTGCCCCACAACTGGCTGGCAGGCAGGATCCCTCCCGCGCTGATCGAGCTTGAGGGGCTCGAGTGGTTCAACTTCAGGGACAACCAGCTTTCCGGTCCGATACCGCCCGAGTTGGGCGCCTTCCCGGCGTTGACGAACCTGCGTCTTGACTCAAACCGGCTGAGTGGCCCGATCCCCCCCGAACTGGGGAACCTGTCGACACTCGAGGACCTGCGGCTCGGCAATAACCGGCTGAGTGGCCCGATCCCGCCGGAGTTGGCGAACCTGTCGGAAGTGGTCGTCATATGGCTGGACAACAACGAGCTGGAAGGTCAGATACCGCCGGAGCTCGCGGACCTGCCCTCCGTCGAGACCCTGTACCTGGGATTCAACCATCTGTCCGGAGAGATCCCCCCCGAGCTTGGCTCCCTCAGGAGCATTCGGAAACTGGCCCTTGACGGCAACGAACTGGCCGGGCCGATCCCCCCTGAACTTGGCGCGCTCGGCGCGCGTGGAGCCTACCCCATGGATGGTGAGCTCAACCTGAGGCTCAACAGTCTCTCGGGTCCGATTCCGGCCGAGTTGGGGAACCTCCGGAGTCTGGAGACACTGCGGCTCGGTCACAACCATCTCCAGGGGCCGGTGCCTCCCGAACTCGGCGCGATGACACGCCTCGAGTGGCTGGATCTGGCGGGCAATGCAGGACTGACCGGCCCATTGCCGCCGAGTCTCAGGGAACTCCCGGCGCTGTCGCGGTTCGAAGGGGGGGGGACCGGCTTGTGCGTGGCAGGCGGAGCCGCCATCCCTGAGTGGTCGGGCCTCGTGCGCCTGCCCCCATGCGAGTCGGTAGCGGACGCCGGTTCCGAGGCGTACCTGACACAGGCGGTGCAGTCGCGGGACTTCCCCGTGTCGCTCATTGCCGGCGAGACGGCGCTCCTGCGCATCTTCGTCACAACAGAGGAGAGCACCGGCGAGCCGATCCCTCCGGCCCGGGCGACCTTCTTCGTCGGTGGCGATGAGATCTACACGGTCGATGTCCCGGGACAGTCGACACCCATGCCGACCCGAATCGCCGATGCGGAGCGTGCGCTGGACCGTTCCGCCAACGTGTGGATTCCGGGCGAGGTGATCCGGCCCGGGCTCGAGATGGTGGTCGAAATCGATCCGGCCGGGACGCTGGATCCCGGTCTTGGTGTGTCGACTCGGATTCCCGAGTCGGGCCGGAGGGCCGTGCCGGTTCGGGCGATGCCGTCCTTCAATCTGACTGTGGTGCCATTCCTCTGGCGGAGCGGTCCGGATTCCGCGGCAGTGAGGACCGCCGCGGAGATGGCGGCGGATCCCGAGGGCCACGAGCTGTTCGGGGAGCTTCACAACCTCATGCCGGTCGGTGACTTGTCCGTACGGGCTCATGAGCCCGTGTGGACCACCGGCAACGATTCAGACAGTCTCCTCGATGAGGTGGATGTCGTCCGTTACATGGAAGGTGGGACCGGCTATTGGATGGCGGTGCTCTCCGGGGAAGCCACGGGCGCCTGGGGCGTGGCCTGGATCCCCGGCCGGACGAGCTATGTCCGACTCGCCGGAGGCGGACCGGATGTGGTCAGCACGGTGGCGCACGAACTCGGCCACAACATGCGGCTTTGGCATGCCCCCTGCGGTGTCCGAGCCACCTTGGATCCCGCTTACCCCCACAGTGGCGGAGCCATCGGTGCGTGGGGCCTCGACTCCCGTTCCGGCCAGGAGGTCCTGATACCGCCGACGGTGTCGGATCTGATGTCCTACTGTGATCCGAGCTGGATCAGCGAGTACAATTTTTCGCGTGCGCTCCGCTACCGCCTTGCCAGCGAAGCGGCGGCGGATCGCGCGGCGTCGCCGGAGCCCACGCTCCTCCTGTGGGGCGGCACGGAGGTGGACGGCACGCCCTATCTGCGCCCCGCCTTCGCCATCGAGGCGCCCCCGGCGCTCCCGGACTCTGCGGGTCCAAGTCGGCTCGTCGGGCGGACGAGCAACGGCGAGATCCTGTTCTCGCTCAGCTTTGCGATGACGCCCGTGGCGGATCGGGAGGGCCGGGCGGGCTTCGTGTTTGGCGTCCCCTATCGTCCCGAATGGGCCGGCCTCCTCGACGCAATCGAACTCACGGGTCCGACGGGATCGGCGACCCTCGACCGAACGACCGATCGCCCCTCCGCGATCCTGCGCGATCCCGCCAGCGGCCGCGTGCGCGCCATCCTGCTGGACCGGGCCTCCGCGCTGGCCGCCGCCGCGGGCGAACCCGGCGCACTGCCCCTGCCGCCGAACCTCGACGTCCTCTTCAGCCGCGGTCTCCCCGAGCCGCTGCCCGAACGGCGTTAGACGGGCTCAGCGCGCCACGCCACCCCTCGGCGGGCGAGGAACAGCTCTTGCGACGGCACGCCGGGTAAACGCTCCTCCCACTGCCGGCGTTTCACCTCTCGAAACCACACGAGGAGAAAAGGGACCGAGCGCCCCATGCTCTCCGACCGAGAGATCTTGGAGTTGGCCAAAAAGGCCAGGAAGGGAGAGCGAGGGGCCCCCGGAAGGCTGGCGGGCGCTCTCCGTCCCACGGTATGCCGGTGGGCCCTTGTCATGACCGGCGATCCCGATGATGCGGAGGACATCGCGCAGCTCGTCCTGATGAAGACGCTGAGATCGATCGAGAGCTTCGATGGTCGCGCCAGGGTGACTAGTTGGGTCTACCGGATTACTCGGAACGCCAGCCTGGACCTCCGGCGAAGCAAGCGGCGGGACCAGCGGTTGGCCGAGAGGGTGGAGTGGATGGCGGAGGCCCAGGCGCCGCTACTGGAGGATCCGCTCGATGACATCGAGATGAAGAGAACCATGCGATTGATTCGGACGCTGCTGGGTGGGCTGTCCATGAGGCAGCGGGAAGTCTTCGATCTGGTGGATCTGCAGGGACTGAGGCCTGCGGAGGCGGCGCGGCTGCTGGAGATGAACCCGAACACGCTGCGTGTACACCTGCTTCGCGCGCGGCGCCGGATGCGGAAAGAGATGTTGGCCCAACCCGCGGAGACGGACACCAGGGGGACCGATGGCTGAACGAGACGCCGAGCGCATCGCCCGGGACGAACGGAACATGCACGCCGTCCTGTCGGCGCTGGCAAACCAGCTCAGCGAAGACCTGCCCGCCGTGCCCCCCGAGCATGCCACGCCCGTGCAGCGGCGACTCGTGTGGCGCCGGTGGACCGTGGGCCCGCTCGCGGCGGCCGCCGTAGTGGTGGCCCTGATCCTGTTGCCCAACGGAGCCATTGAAGAAGTCAGCAGCCCCCCCGCGTCCCCTCCACGCAGCATGGTGAGCGAAATGGATGTGGAGGCCGACAGGCCGTTCGTGGTCTTCCCCACGAATGATCCCGACATCGCCGTCGTATGGCTGCTCAGCCCGGAGGAGAGTGACTGATGATCGAGAACGCGAGCAGGAGTATCCACTGCGCTTTGATCCTGGCGCTGGCCCTCGGCACGCTTCCGGGCGTCGCAGGCGCGCAGGAGTCGGAGGAGCCTGTGGAGCCCGTCCGGAACGTGCAGCTCTTCTTTCACCTGGTCGAGGCGGACGGCTTCACCGATGACGACCCCGAGATCAGCGACGTCGTGAGCGAACTCAGGAAGCTGTTCAACTTCGAGGGATACCGGCTCCTGTCGACCTCGATGCTGAATGTCGGTCTGGCACGGACCTCGAACGTCACCTTCGGCGGCACCGGATCCCAGAGAGTCTTCGCTGATGATTCGGAGACACCCCTGACGATCCACGCCGAGGTTACCGCATGCCGGTACGACACGAACGTCCGTGCCAAGGTGACCCTCACCGAGGGGACCTCCGGCTCCCGGAGGTATGAGGGGCGTGAGTGGGGGGGCGTCCTGATGGATCTGTCGGGGCCCTTGCTCCAAGCATCGGTCACGATCCGCGACGGTCAGAGAGTGGTGTTGGGATCGGCTCGCCGCTCCGCGGGGGAACCCGTGCTCATCCTGATCGTGACACCCAGAATTGACCAGACGTGATCACCGGTTCGTGCGATTCATCCCGGCATCGCCCGCGCCTGGCAACTCGACGTCGACAGGAGCGAATTCCATGAGACGGCACCTGACCCTCACGGGGCTGTGTCTATCCGTCCTCGCCGGCTGCGGCGACGCCCGCTCGCACGCCGAACTGATGGCCGACGCGGCCGCCGACGAGGAAGCCATCGAATTCGAGCGCGCCATGGCCCGCTACGACTCGGCGCGCGCCGCATCACCCGAAGACGCCGATGCACACCGGCAGTACGCCACGCTCGCCAGCTACTTCAGTCTGCATGCGGAAGCCGCGCGGGCCTGGCAGCGGGTGCTCGAACTGGAACCCGGCGATTCCGCCGCCTGGGAAGGCTACGTCCACGATCTTCGCTGGGCCGGCATCTTCGAGACCGATCGGAGGTACGGGGAAAGAATCCTCCAAGTCCTCCCGGAGGCACTCCGCCACGCGCCGGACCGGCCCGTCATCTACAGCGAAGCACAGGACGCGGCGGAGGATCTCGGACAGCTCGACGCGTACGGCGCGATCCTCGCCGAACTGCAGGCGACGCGGCCGGACGATCAGATCCTGCTCCACGCCGCCGATGCGCTCCGTGCCGCGCTCGCCGATAGGGAGGAGGGCGAACGGGCACAGGTCGTGAGGGATTCCATCGCGGGGGCGCTCGACGCGATCGCGGCCCGGGCTGAAGACGTTGCGGACGTCGCGGCTCCGGTTCTGTACCGCCTCGCGGCAGGATACGACTCTCGCATGCTTCGACGGGAAGACGAGGCGGACCGCTGGCTGTCCCGACTCGAGGCGGCGCCCGACCGGGGCGTGCTGGCGGACGACCTGCGGTATTGGGACCTGACCATCGACTTCGACATGGCCAGGCTCGGGTATGCGGATAGTACGGTCGATATGGGGCGCCTCGCCGCCGAGGGGTTGAAGTCGCGGGATCTCGGGCGACGCGGCGCGTGGGTAGACCGCCACCACACGGTTGTGACGCAGCGTGCGCTCGCTTCAATCACCGGTGACGCGCCGAGCAGCAGGACGGTGTGGGGGGCGGCGACCGTCGCGGCGGAACCACCGCATGCGCCGCTCGACCCGGAGGCGGCCGAGCAGCTGCTCGATGCCTCGATGGCCGTGGTCCGCTGGCGTGAGGGTGTGTTTTCCGCACTCCGCGGCCTGCTCTACTTCGGGATCGAGCCGCGGGCCGTGCTCGATGCGGCGACCGCGATCGAGGGAGACTTGCGCGCACACAGCCCGGGATACCTGTACCCCGGCGTCCGCGGCGACGAGCGCGAGCGGTCGCGGCAGATCCTGATCGACAGGGCCCGCATCCTCCAGGCCCGCGCCCTCACGCAACTCGGCGAGATCGAAGCGGCGGGCGAACTGTTCGAGCAGGTGGCGACCGAGTCCAGACGTGAGACCACGCTTGGGGAGTACGGGCGTCATCTCCTCCGCACGGACCGGCCGGTGGAAGCGCTCGACGCCTTCGTGGAGGCGATCGCCTTCGGCGGTTCCCGGTTTGAGCCCCTCGCGGAAGAAGCCGCCGCAGCCGCTGATCTGTCTCCCGAAACCGTCGAGGAGCGGCTCGCCGTACGGCGCCCCGTCGTCGAGGAGGAGATGGAGCGGCGCGAACTGGGCGATCGACTCGAGCGCGAGGCCCCGGCGTTCGTGCTCACGGACCAGACCGGAATCGAGTGGCGGCTGAGCGACCTCGAGGGGAAGATCGTCGTGCTCAAGTTCTGGGCGACCTGGTGCGGTCCGTGCCTCCAGGAATTCCCGCATTTCGTCGAACTACTGAAAACGTATGAAGACGACGAGGATGTCGTGTTCCTCACCGTCGCCACGGCCGGATCCCCCCGCGAAGAGGTCGCGCGGCAGATCGAGGAGGGCGGCTTCACGTTCCCCGTCCTGTTCGACGAACAGGGGCTCGCCCTCGACTACGAGATCCTCGGCTATCCGACGACGTTCTACCTGGATCAGGCGGGCGTCATCCAGTTCAAGCGCGAAGGCTTCGAGGAGTCCGGCTACGAAGAGGGCGTCGCCCTCCGCATCGACGCCCTCCGCACGATCCTGGACCCGTCGGCTTCGCCTTGACGGCAGCCAATCCACCCCCCGTGATCGCGCCTCACTCCTCGGCAGCCTCTTTACGCCGCTCCGCGATGAACGCATCCACAACGCTTCCGTCCGTCCGCTGCCTGCTCCGGGCGAGGTCTTGATAGCGACGGATGGTGTCTTCGGTCGTGTCCACCCCAGGGGTGTCCCCGGATTCGGGCAGGCGGCGCTCCGGTAGGGGCGGAGCGGGCTCCATCCCCAGGACCAGGTGCCAATACGACCACGAGCGAGGATCGAATATCCCGGGATGAGCCTGCCTCAAGGCGGCCCGGAAGTCGTCGTCGTCAAAATGCGACCGGGCGACGAGGATGTCCTCGACCGTGCCCCAGGTCATGACGTGGTTCAGGAAGAGCACGGGGTCGCGCAGCGTCTCCTCCGGCGGCTTGAACCACACCATGCGCTTCGCCACGCGAAGAAGCTCTGGATCTCGCAGCGCGTCGGTCATCATTCGGTTTCATCGCCCCGTTCACGCACGGTCGGCCCGGGTCGATTCCCCGGAGGCCACGATTGCAACCTATCGACCGCCGTCCTCCGCGAAACTGGTCACACACCGTAGTTGAGGGCACGTTGAGGGTCCCGGCACAGAGTGGGTGCGGTGAAGGTCGGATCGCCTGTGGAACCCGGCGAACCGTATCCCGTACGAGCGGGGCCCGAGCTGACGAAGGAGATCGGACGATGATTGCCACGATTACCAAGGATAATCTGCCCGAAATCAGGGAGCTGCTCCAGCGAATGATCAGGGAGACGTTCCCCGACGTCACGTTCACGGACATCTGGATCCGCGGACGCGAGTCATGGTACGGCGATGAGGTCGTGGATATCTGGTCCGTGTACGAAGGGGAGGTGGGACAGATCGACCCGGCCATCAGGAACCGGTTCGGAGTGCGCGTCCGCGATGCGCTGTGGGATCGGGGGATCACGGCGTCGCCCGTGACGCGCTTCATCACGAAGTCCGATGTGGGAGACAGAATACCGGAAGGCTTCGATCTCGAGGATCTGGGCCGGGAGGTTGCTACCAGTTGGGAGTGGAGAGTGGCGGAACGTTCGTCGGACGGGGGAGATGGGCACCGGGTTCGGGAGGTCTCCCCCTGAAGCCCTCCGATCTCCTGAAGTCAGCGGAGAGACAGCTTCCGTCCGGTCGCGGGAGACCGCTCGAGGCCGATCTCCGGCGCGCGGCGAGTACCGCATACTACGCGCTGTTTCACCGCTTGGCGCAGTGCTGCGCCCACGCGGTCGTGGGTTCGCAAGGCGGCAGAGTGGAGAGGAGTGCATGGCGACGGGCCTATCGAGCCCTCGACCACGGCATGGCCCGGCGGATGTGTTCTCATCCAACCATACGGGATTTCCCCGACGAGATCCGCGATATTGCCGAGCCCTTCGTTGACCTGCAGGCCGTCCCGTTGTCCGCCGACTACGATCCTTACGGCACCTTGTTCAAGTCGGATGTGGAGGACTTCATCGCGACCGCCCGCGATGCCTTGGGAACCTTCGAGAACGTGAGTCGCCGACACCAGCGGGCTTTCGCCGCACACCTCCTGTTTCGGCCGCGAGGCTAACGGTCCCGGTCGAGAGGGCCGCCACGATCCGGGCGTGCAGGTGGTCGCCGGACGGCGGTGGCCGACTCGGGGGACGGTCGGCATCTTGCCCCCTCGCACCGCAGAGGACCCGGGACGCCTGACAGGACAGCAAGCATGAGCCGCATAGCCCACGCCGCATTGCTGATCGCCACCACCCTCTCCGCGACATCGAGCGTGTTCGCTCAAGATGCGCCCGATGCGCTGACGGAGGCGGACTACGAACGGGCGGAGGGGCGGCTCGGGAGCCACACGAACCCGCTCGTGCTCGGGGCTTCCGTCCTCCCGGTGTGGCTGGACGACGGACGGTTCTGGTATCGGAACCGGTTCGAGGGCGGCAACGAGTACGTCATCGTCGATCCGGCTGCGGGGACGCGGGAGCGCGCCTTCGACCATGCGGGCATGGCCGCCGCGCTCACCGCGGCGAGCGGCGCAGAGTACACCGCCTTCGCGCTCCCGTTCGGAGATCTCGCCCTGGAGGCCGGGTCGGTGCGCTTCGAGGTCGAGGTCGAAGGGGAGACGTACGTCTGCGGACTCGATCCCGACCGCTGCGAGGCGGTCCCGTCGCCCGAGGCCACGGCGGCCGGTCGCTTCGACATCGTGTCGCCCGATGGGACGAAGGCGGCCCTCATCCGCGACCACAACCTGTGGCTCCGTGACCTGGCCACGGGGGAGACGACGCAACTCACCGAGGACGGGGTCGAGGACTTCGGCTACGCGACGAACAACGCCGGCTGGGTGAAGAGCGACCGTCCCGTGCTCAAGTGGTCTCCCGACTCGCGCCGCATCGCCACCTTCCAGCACGACGCCCGCGGCGTGGGGATGATGTACATGGTCACGACCGAGGTCGGGCACCCCGAACTCGAGGCGTGGCGCTATCCGCTCCCGGAGGACTCGGTCATCTTCCGGATCCACCGCGTGGTGATCGACACGGAGGCCCCGGAGGGGAGCCGTGTCGTCCGCCTGGACATGCCCCCGGACCAGCACCGCTCCACGGTGTGCGACCACGTCGCGTGCCGCGGGAGCTTCTCCGACATCGAATGGAGCGCTGACGGTTCGCGTCTCGTCTTCGTCTCGAGTTCACGCGACCACAAGCGGGCGCAAGTCCGCATCGCCGACGCGGCCACCGGCGAGGTGCGCGACCTGTTCGAGGAGGTCGTGGAGACGTTCTTCGAGTCGCACGCAAACTGGCGCTACCTCTCCGCCTCCGACGAGATCCTCTGGTACTCGCAGCGCGACGACTGGGGGCACCTCTACCTCTACGACGCGAACACCGGGGAACTGAAGCGGCAGGTGACGTCGGGTGCCTGGAACGTGGAACGCGTCCTCCGCGTCGACGAGGAGGCGGGGGACATCCTCTTCATGGGGAACGGGCGTGAGCCGGGCGATCCCTACTTCGCGTATCTCTACCGCGCGCCGCTGGCCGGGGGCGATGTCGCGCTGCTCACGCCGGACAGCGCGAACCACGTGGCGTGGCTCGCGCCCGACGGCGAGACGTTCGTCGACCAGTACTCCACGCCCACGATCTCGCCGGTGACCGTCGTCCGGGACATGGACGGCGAGCTTCTCCAGACTGTCGAACAGGCCGACATCTCGCGGCTGGAGCGCAGCGGGTGGCAGCCGCCCACCCCCTTCACGGTGAAGGCCCGCGACGGCGAGACCGATCTGTACGGACTGATGTTCCGTCCCTCGAACTTCGATCCGGCCGCGAAGTATCCCGTGATCAACTACCTGTATCCGGGGCCGCAGAGCGGGAGCGTGGGGAGCCGGAGCTTCCGGGCCGCGCACCGCGACCTGCAGTCGCTCGCCGAACTCGGGTTCGTCGTCATCGAACTCGACGCGATGGGCACGCCGAGGCGCTCGAAGACCTTCCAGGACGCCTACTACGGGAACATGGGCGACAACGGGCTCCCGGATCAGATCGTCGGCATCCGTCAACTCGCGGAGCGCCACCCGTGGATCGACATCGACCGGGTCGGGATCTACGGCCACTCCGGCGGCGGCTTCGCCTCCACGTCCGGGATCCTGCGCTACCCCGACTTCTACAAGGTCGCCGTCTCCCAGGCGGGGAACCACGACAACCGCAACTACGAGGACGACTGGGGCGAGAAGTACCAGGGTCTGCTCGAGACGTACGCCGACGGCGCCACGAACTACGACAACCAGGCCAACCAGCTCGTCGCGGAGAACTTGAAGGGCAAGCTCCTCATCGCGCACGGCACGATGGACACGAACGTCCCGCACTCGAACACGATGCTCGTCGTGGACGCCCTCATCGCCGCGAACAAGGACTTCGACCTCCTGCTGTTCCCGAACCGCGGCCACGGCTTCGGCAACGAGCCCTACATGATGCGCCGCCGCTGGGACTACTTCGTCCGCCACCTCCTCGGCGCCGAGCCGCCCCCCGAGTACGAGTTCGGCCGCCTCCAACCCCTGGTGCCGTGACGGGGCATCTCCGCTACCTGCTGGAGAAGCTGCACCGGGCCTTGAAGGTTGTGCACGAGACGCGTGGTCCACGGTGCACCGCATCGACGAGAGCTTGGCAGCGGAAGCCTCTAGGGCTCGACAGGTTTGAGAGTGGCCCTTGGAGATAGACCAATCGTTTTTCGGAGCATTGGAGAAGAACAAGCATGTGAGCAGGAGGCGGCACGTCCTTAGGCTGCGGCGTTAGGGAACAAGACGACGAGGTGCGTGAAATCAGGTGTCGTCGAGCGGACGAAGGGCACGCAACGAGGAGGCAGTGACAATGGGTAGTGGGGACGTGCTTACCGGGATAGCCGCATTGGCATCTTCGGTGCTGCTCGTGGTGAACTTGTGGGATCGCAGATCAACAAGATTAGAAGCTCTGCGACAAGAACTGCACACGCAACACATTAAGCTGTGGAACGAAGGTATTTGCCGGACGAGTGGCGGGCGGCACTTGCGAGCTCACAACTGGTTGTCAACGATGGAGACATTGCATTATCCGAACCTACGAGTGTGCGATGATTGTGGGTTTTACACGAACAAGGAAGTCGGAACCCTGGTCTGGAGAATCGATGACAGCAAAATTGTACGATTATATGGTCGAGCTAAGCGACAAGCACAGCGTTACAATCGGAAGAACCAGGAACGCGTTCGATCCGGTCGTGGTCTGTCATCTGGACGCGCGAGGAGTTCGCTGGACAGGGTGATTCTCAAATCTCAAGCTGTGCATGAATGGCCGACGTGTCCGTGTTGTGGAAGTGGTTTCGTAGCTATGGCACGTGACTTGGATCGCAACGGTGGCGATGCGTTCCTATATCCTCGCTGTCTGCGGAGCCCGTTCTACCACTGTAGCAAGGTAACGTTACACGATGTGCTTCGGGCGCGGTTGGGACCGCCGCCTGTTCATGCACCTAAGCACTCGGATAGCCCGCAGTGGGGTATGCTCTGTGGACTGGATTTCTACGAAAACATGCTCCTTGAGACTGACGAGAGTAGCGTGACATGCGAAGGTTGCAAATGGAGGAAAGATGCGGCATCCACAAAGCGATGATGCGCGATGCATTGCGTTCGGATCAGTTCCAAAGCAATTCTCTCAACGGTTGTCGAGATTGGAGCTAGTCCCGCTTTCACGGACGGTTGATTTCTGTGGTTGAACGCCTCCACTTGTACAAGTACGATGGAGTGGACGCCCCCTCCCGACGGCATCGCGATGTGCCAAGATGGTGCTGAAGCGATTCAGTCGACCATCTGAGAGAGGAGGCATCCACATGGAAGAGGTTGCCAGCATCGGGATCGATCTGGCGAAGCGCAGCTTTCAGGTACACGGGGCGAGGGCGGACGGGTCGGTTGCGTACCGCAGGAAGCTGAGCCGCGGGAAGCTGCTGGGCTTTCTCGGCTCACAGCCGCCGTGTACGGTGGCGATGGAGGCGTGCGCCAGCGCCCACTACTGGGGCCGTGAGATGGGGGCGCTCGGCCACGAAGTGAGATTGGTTCCACCGATCTACGTGAAGCCCTTCGTCAAGAGGAACAAGAACGACGCGGCCGACGCAGAGGCGATCACGGAGGCCGCGCAGCGTCCGACCATGCACTTCGTGGCGGTCAAGACCGAAGCGCAGCAAGCGCAGGGGATGCTCTTTCACACGCGTGACCTGCTGGTGCGCCAGCGGACGCAGACGATCAACGCGCTGCGGGGCCACCTCGCCGAGTACGGCGTTGTCGCTCCCCAGGGCCAGGGCCAGGATCAGGCAGTTGGCCGCGGTGCTCGAAGACGGGGACTGTGGCCTGCCGGAGGCGGTCGCCGAACTGGGCTGGCTGCTGCTTGGGCGGATCGGTGAACTCGATGAGAAGATCGATGGGCTCGACTGCGAACTCCAGACGAGCGCGCGGCAGAACGAAGAGACAGCGCGGCTGATGACGATCCCCGGAGTGGGACCGGTCACCGCGATGGCGTTGCAGGCCTTCGCACCGCCGATGGAGAGCTTCCGGCGCGGCCGCGACTTCTCGGCTTGGCTCGGCCTCGTGCCGCGGCAGCACAGCACCGGCGGCAAGCCGAGGCTGGGCAGGATATCGAAGATGGGCCAGAGAGACCTGAGACGACTCCTGATCACGGGAGCCATGGCGGTCGTTCAGCACGCGAGCCGACGCAGCGAGATCACGGATCCGTGGCTGGCCGGGATGTTGGCGCGCAAGCCAAGGAAGGTGGTCGCGGTGGCGCTCGCCAACAGGACGGCGCGGAGGGTCTGGGCGCTGGCCACAAGAAAGGAGGCTTACCGAGTTCGAGCTGCCGCCTGAGCGGGCGGCGAAAGAAGAAGCGAAGCAAGAGGCGCTGCCGGGAGGTGTGGGCAACAGGACGCGAGAAACGGGTAAGGGCACACAGTCAGCAAGACGGGGTCGGAAAAACCAGTGATTACCGGAGGGCCTGAGAGCCCGCAAGTACGATTTGGATCCGATCTCACGAACACCATACGGGCCCGCGGCCAAAAAAAGGGCTGCATCAAGAGGCCGGACATACGACAGTACCTGACCATACTGCCACCGACTCGGTTCCGAATCCGTACTCGCCCATTTCCGGGCGTCCACATTGGGTAATCACCTGACACCCGCCCTCGGCGAAGTCCCCGCGGCTGCCGTCTCCATCGCGGTCCCCGGTTGACTGCGCCCGGCTGCGAGATCCGCCGACCGTCTTCCACAGCCGCGAGTCCAACTCCCGGCGTGGGCGCAGTCCTCGTTGTATCAGCGAAGATCCCTCTCCAGATCGCAGCGGAGACGTAGGAAGTCGGGCGCGGGGTGCTGGTCAAAGGCCGGCTTCCAGCACTCCTCGAGGATCATGTCGTGCACGGCCTTCCGCGCAGACGTTGGTTCTGGGGCCATCCGCTGCGGATAAGAACGGCTCAGCCCTTGGTATTCCACACAGTGCCCGGACGATGAAGCGGCGGGTGCGGTCTGGCGGTAGCGTGCAGCTCTCGTGGACGCGTTCGTGTACGCAGGGAAGGGATAGTCCGGGCAGGGTGACGGCGGGGAAGTGACGCGATCCGACGTTTGCGCGTCATCGGGATGACGGGAAGGTCTCCGGCTTCGGAGAAAACCGGATTCCTGGCTCCTGGAGGGCATCGATGAGACGCCTCGTCGCACTGTACATGGCCGTGACGGCAACGATGGCCTGTGCAGTACAACCTCTGATCATGACACGTCCGGCAAGTGTGCAAGCCGGTGGGCTCGACTGCGTGCGCACGACGGTGCAGCGTCTCGGATACATGATCACCGCCGGCGATCGTTCACTCGGGTTCGTGAGAGCGGAACGCATGCGTACGCGTGAAGCCTTCCCGACCGGTCGTCTGATCACCGATGTGCTGGTCGTGAACTACATCAGCGCGGGTACGGTGGACGACAGCTTGGACAACGTGATCCAGGTGAAGGCCGCGAAGGTCGGGGAGCATCGAGACATGGCGCCAGCCCGTGAAACGATCTCCGACGCCGAGCACTTGCTGGACCAATGCGGGAAGCTCTGAACCACGGATCCCTGCATGGGTGAAAGGGAGTGGCTATTCCTCGGGATGCAGGCCGGAACCGCCCGGGTCTGGGGGGATCCGACCCCGCCGGAACCGGTCCGGGGGCGCGAGTCCACATGGCCAGAGTCGACCTGCAGCGACCGATCCGCTTCCTCCGCCTCTCCGTGTTCAGCGACTGGGCGTCCGCCGGAGGCGACGACTTCTACGCCGTGGGAGCGGGACTCATCTTCATAAACGGCATCTCGTACGCCTGGACGTGGCCCGAGGCCTGCGATGGGGCAGGGAGGGTGGCCCCGATTCCGTCCTGAGACTGCATGTGGTCGCGAGCGCGCTCTTCTAGCTAGGCTGGTGCGCGGTTTCGCGCACACCATAAGATTCGCCGGTCAAGACGACATTGGAGTCCAGTTTAGGGTCGTTGCGAGTTTCCACCTATTGCGGAGGTCCGTCACCGTGCAACCTGAGGAGCGCACGCTGTTCGCAAGAGCAGGAACGTGCGGCGATTCCTTGCACGAGATAGGCGTCCGAGGACCGCTTAAGGCTCGTCCGACCATCCCTCATCCGTCACGCGTCATCGCAGGGATTGGCGGCGATAGCGCTCGCGCCCCTCTTGGTCGGTTAGAGTGCGGCCAACTGAAAGGTGATCTACACGTGCCCATACCTGATTTGGACGATGGCTGGCTTCCACCAGGAGAGTATGAATGCACCTTGGATGAAATGGAAGCCCGTTTCGCGAGCGAGCAGCATTCGTCCGCTCGACAGGAGATCGTTCGTGCATTCCGGAGCTATCTGCTGCAACGTCCGCTCCGCAACGCAGTCGACCATGTGATTGTAGATGGTTCGTTCGTAAGCGAAAAACCGAACCCTAGAGACATCGACGTTATTGTTGGACTAAAGCCGGCGCTGATCCGACCTTTACTCCACAATCAAGCGGGGTTGGCTCCGGACGCAGTGTTGAAGATCCTCCAAGGCGAACGATCTCGGCGCAACGGCCGGCAACTCGTCCACGCCTTCCCATTCCCCGTGGGCAGTCCACAATACTCAAACGTAAAAAGGTATTTTCAGACGTCAACCCGCTCGACTGAACCGGCAGCGAAGGGCGTCCTGAGAGTGACGGTAGCGTCATGATTCGACTAGACCTCGCACAGCAGCACATTCAGCAGCTTGAAGCCGCCATCGCAGATGCGCGGGCCGACCTCACCGACTGGGAACCAGCTATCCTTGATGCCTATCTGCTACCGCTAGTGGGTGAACTGGATACCCTTCGCCTGGCCGTCGATGAGACCCTGGGATTGGAACGCGTCCGGTCTGTTCGAACGACTCGGACGTGGATCTCGATTGCTGGCGGACGAACGGGGCATGGTCGGGCCCCCGCGACGGCTCTCGGTAGTGTGTTGGGTTCTCTTCAGAAAGCGGTTCGGCAACTCGCAGCGTTTTCGCATGCCGGTCGGACCTTCGTATCACGAATCCCCGAGGCGATCGCAGATGTCGCGGAACTGGACGTTGTAGCCGTCGCGACTGGATCTATGAGAGTGGCTGTGGCTCCGCATCATCCGCAACTGGACCTCGATGGAAGCACCTCGGCGGAGAGTGCGCTACAGCTTCTTATGGAGGTTGCGAAGTCTGTGGAGGCGAAGGCCGAAATGGACGTGTTCGAAGAATTGCTGCCCGATCCGATCTTACGACGCCAGATCGCCACCCGGATACGGGAGTTAGCACCGAGCGGCCGAAAGTCCTACAGCAGCTTGGAATTCTCGGGTTTTGCTCTCCGAGCCTTGGGTGGTGATGGATCCATATCGCTCAGCAGACACGCCTTCGACGAAGCCACACGATACTTGACGGCTCGCAGTTCAGAGACCACATCTTACCGGGGACAATTGGTGGCGGTAGATATCGAGCGCGCCGTGTTCGACCTAAGAGTTGATAATGTCCGCATCCGCTGTCGATTCGGGTCAGACCTGTTGGGAACGGCAAAACAACTGTTGCAGGAAGTCGTTCAAGTCAATGGTGATGCGACATTTCAGCTGGATAGTGATCATCCAACAGAGATCATGGTCGAGAGAGTACGGGAGTTGACTCCTACAGAATGCATGGAACTTGACTACACGTGAATTGTTCGCTGGGGTGAAAGCCCCTGAGTAGTTCAGGCGGTTCTGTCGACTACGATACCGTGAAGCCGGGAGTGCTGACGCGAGCTTTAGCAGGGCTGGGGCAGGTTTACTCGAATGGGATCCATGATCCTGTTTCTCGGCAAGTGAGAACACAGGCCAACGCCAAGCCAGGCCCGGTGGTCAATGGTGTGCGCAGACGGCATACTCTTGTCGTTCGTGTCTGTCGAAGCCGGCTAGACAGACGAAGAACTGATCTCGTGATGACAGGGACTAGGGTACATCGTGCTTTCTCGTCGCCGTCCGCGGCACGGTCTCGGGCGACTGCCCTTGCGTCCTATTGTGGGCGGGCGGCATCGACGGGTCTGACGCGACGGACTACGAGCGGGCAGAGCGGCGGTTGGCGAACCACACCGGCGGGATTCTCGCGTGGGTGCGGTCAGCCCGGTGCTTGGACAGGACGGGCGCTTCTGGTATCGGAACTGCCTCGACGGTGACAGCGACGTGATTGTCGTGGATTCCGGAACGGGGAGGGGTGAAGCCGTGTTCGATCAGGCGGGAATAGATACCGCTCTGAGCGCACAGACCGGCGGCCGTCTAGTCCCGGTGCGCGTTCACTACCGACCACGACGCGACCAATGGTAGGAGGGACTAGCGATGAGCGGAGCTTCATGCGCGTGCTAGGAGCAGTCGGGAAAAGAACTTGGTGCGCTGCAGAAGACACCGTCGGAGGAACGTGAAACCGGCTAGCGGGCTCCCCCGAAACCTAGATGCAGCCCCCACTGATTAGTCTGAGATCTTGGCCCTTCGGGCATCGGCCCGACGGTTCCGCTACCCGGCTGCTCCCGCATGGTGCCACGACGGATACATGTTGCGCCGGCCTGTCTCACCGGGCGAAGTTCCGAACCTGCTGGCTACAACGGGTAGTGGCCCGCACTGCTTTATCGAAGAGCTGAGAGCCAAGGAAATGAAATGCGCAACATTACTTGTCCCATTTGGGGCACACCTGCCGTGGGGGGATACGACGGTAACCGAGATGGCCTGAACGCCCTTTCGGCCCGCACCGCCGGTGCATATTACATCACCGGGTCAGCCGCAGCGACGATAGAGGAATCCGATCCTGCCATGAGAGCTCGCCTGACGACATGGTTGATTGAGCAACGGCGGCTGGGCGTGGAGCGGCCCGAAGTGCTGTCGGACACAGTCGACAACGTACTCAAGCAGGAACCGCTTCCTGTTCAAGTCCGCGCAGACCGACTTCTTCAGTATATGGCGAAGGCCACACCGCACGTATCCTCTCCTTTCGAACTGCCTCACGACGATGAGAACGACGTCCGCTGTCTCGAAGCGCAAGCGTGGTCTGAGTCCGTCGGCATGGATGAAGTCCTCTTTCTATGTGACTATCTTGAGGAACAAGGGTGGTTGCGAGAACACATGCACACGATGGGATCTCAGAGCTATCGCCTGTCAGTCCAAGGCCATGCACACCTGGCTGAACTGATACGAGATGTCTCCGAGTCATCGCAAGCGTTTGTCGCGATGTGGTTCAACAAGAGCATGAGGCGCGTCAGGGATGAAGGGATTGTACCGGGAATAGAAGATGCAGGGTATGTGGCGATGGTCATCGATCAAAAGGAACATATCAACAGAATTGATGACGAGATCGTTACGGAGATACGACGCTCGCGCTTTCTTGTGGCCGATTTCACCCACGGCGAGTCGGGAGCTAGAGGAAGTGTATACTATGAGGCTGGCTTAGCTGATGGGCTCGAAATACCAGTCGTGTCGACATGTCGCGCGGATATGATAGAAGAGGTGAGTTTCGATAGACGGCAATACAATCACCTGTTGTGGGAAGAAGAAGCACTAGAGGATTTACGGAAGCGATTGGGGCATCGGATCGTAGAACTAATAGGAGAGGGGCCGAGAAGGGCTGCGGGAGGTTTCGAGCAAGAGCAGCCCTAAGTGGAGGCGTCGTCGGGGTGAGCTGCAGCGCAGCCCTCCTCAATGCCGAGCCGCTTGGCGAGTTCATCGACGTCGATGAGTTCACCCTCACCACGTTCAACGGAGGCGATGGACTCGCGAAGGTGCCGGGCGTTCGCCGGGGAGCGGAGCACGTAGGCTGTCTCCATCCACGACGTGAGTTCGTCGGCCGCGACCAGGGCGACCGGTTCCTTGCCGCGCCGACGTATCAGGATCGGCTCACAATCGTCGACGACCTCGTCCATCAGCGCCGCGAGGTTACGGCGTGCCGTGGAATAGCTGATCTCCCTCATCTGGTCCGACCTCATCTCTCATGGTGGGATTCAAGAGGAAGACTACGGCGGTGTCGTCCGTCGTGCTCACGCGACCCCTCCCGCTGAGCGAGTTCCAGAACAATCTTGAAAGGACACGTACGCACAGGAGCGAGTGAGGCCCGGGGATCGGGGCGCGCGGAATACGGAGGAGTCCATGAACGCACGGCGACGGCCAGACGACCCGGCAAACGCGCTTCGTGTGAGGAACGTCGCCTTCCGGTCGTTGGCGTTCGTGGGGTTGGCCACGGCGCTCGTGTTCACGGCGTGCGCGGACGGTGGAGCCGACCGGCTGCCGCCCCCAAGCGATGAGTGGACGTACTACGGGGGGCAGAACTCCTTCAACCGGTATTCCCCCCTCACGCAGATCGATCGCGAGAACGTGGCGGGGGTGCAGGTCGCGTGGCGGCGGCCGGCCGTCGACGCGGCGCTGACGGACGAGTTCCCGGACCTGAACGTCAACAGCTACCTGCGCGGGACGCCCGTCCTCGTCGGAGGGACGCTGTACGCGCCCAACGGCGTCGGGCTCGTGGAGGCCTTCGATCCCGGGACGGGGGAGACGCGCTGGATCCAGCGACCCGAGTCCGAGGAAGACGCGACGGGGCGGAGCTTCCGGGGCGTGGCCTACTGGCGCGGCTCGGGTGCGGCCGGCGGGAGCGGTGACACCGGTGGCGATGGCGGAAACGGTGAATCCACCGGACGGATCATCTCGGTGCGGGGCCCCTCCATGTACGCGCTCGATGCTCGGACCGGAGAACCCATCGCGTCCTTCGGAGACGGGGGACGGGTGGACCTGCAGCTTCCTGCCGGCGGACGGTACGGCTGGAGTTCGGGGCCGATCGTGGTCGGGGACGTCATCGTCCTGGCGGGGACGGTGGACGGGGCGGGAGATGGGGGGACGGAGTGGCGGGGGAGCGTCCGGGAGGACATACGCGGCTTCGACGCCCGCACGGGCCGCCTCCTGTGGACGTTCCACGTGATTCCGGAGGAAGGGGAGTTCGGGGCGGATACCTGGGGCGACGGGTCGCTCGCGGAATCCGGTGACCTGGGCTCCTGGTGCTGCCTGAGCGCGGACGATGAACTCGGCTACGTCTACGTGCCGCTCTCGGCGCCGACCTCCGCCTACTACGGGGGGCACCGGCCCGGCGACAACCTGTTCTCGAACAGCCTCGTGGTGCTCGACGCGGCGACGGGCGAGCGGGTGTGGCACTTCCAGATGGTGCACCACGACATCTGGGAGTACGACACGGTGGGGCCGCCCGTGCTGGGGCGGATCCACGTCGACGGACGACCGATCGACGCGGTGATGCAGGCGAGCAAGACGGCGTTCCTGTACACCTTCGACCGGCGGACCGGGGAGCCGGTGTGGCCGATCGAGGAGGTGGACGTGCCGCAGTCGGAGGTGCCCGGCGAGGCCACGTCCCCGACGCAGCCGATCCCGAGCCGGCCGCCCGCCTTCGACCGCCAGGGGGTCACGCCCGAAGACCTGATCGACTTCACGCCGGAGATCCGCGAGCGGGCGCTGGCGCTTGCCGACTCGCTCATCATGGGTCCGCTGTTCACACCGCCGAACCAGGACGGGACGGTGGAGGGGAAGATCGGGACCTATGTCATCCCCGGCGCGTGGGGGGCGGGGAACTGGAACACCGGCGCCTTCGACCCGGAGACGGGTGTCTACTACGCGGTGTCGCACACGCTCCCGAACGTGTGGAGCCTGTCGGAGATCTCCGAACCGGACGAGATGGAGTACGGCACGCAGGGCGGATGGCCGCGGGCGGAGATCGAGGGGCTTCCGATCGTGAAGCCGCCGTGGGGACGGATCACGGCGATCGACATGAACCGGGGCGAGCATCTCTGGATGGCGGCGAACGGCGACGGCCCCAATGACCATCCGCTCCTCGAGGGTCTGGACCTGCCCCCGCTCGGGAACGCGAACCGGCCGGCGCCGCTCGTCACGGGGTCGCTGCTCTTCATCGGCGAGGGGAGCGACGCCGTCATCGGGACGCCGAACACGCACTGGGGGACGACCTTCCGGGCCTACGACAAGGCGACGGGCCACGTGGTGTGGGAGACGGAACTCCCGTCAGGGACGACGGGCGGGCCGATGACGTACCTGCACGAGGGGAAGCAGTACATCGTCGTCGCGGTCGGGGGCAGCGAGCAGCCGGCCGAGTACGTCGCGCTGGGCTTGCCGTGAGCTGCGTTGCGAGTCACAACGCGAAGACCGACGCGTGAGCGGTCTGTGGTCGCGGGCGGGGGCGATGGCCGCGCAGACGCCGGAGTCTCGCAACCGGTACGTGGACTTCCTCCGTGCCCTCTCGATCGGCGCGGTGGTGCTCGGTCACTGGATACAGGCGGCGCCGTACACGGGCGGCGGGGAAATCACGCTCTCGAACGCGCTCGAGTACCAGCCGTGGACGCGGTGGCTCACGTGGGTCTTTCAGGTGATGCCGATCTTCTTCCTGGTCGGCGGCTACTCGAACGGCGTGTCGTGGCGGTCGGCCAGCGACAAGGGGAAGAGTTACGCAGAGTGGCTGGAGGCTCGGCTCCGCCGCCTCCTGGGTCCGGTCCTCGCGCTGCTCGCCGTGTGGGTGCTGCTCGGCGTCGGCATGGGAGTGGGGGGCGTCGACGCCGGGCTCGTGGGTGGCCTGTCGCAGATGGCGCTGATCCCCACCTGGTTCCTCGCCGTCTACATCATGGTCGTGCTCCTCGTGCCCCTGACGTACGCGGCCTGGCGGCGCTACGGGCTGTGGTCGTTCTGGGCGCTCGTCGCCGCGGCCGTCGTGGACGACGTCCTCTTCCTGGCCGCCGACCTCACCGTCGTGGGCTGGGCCAACTACGCCTTCATCTGGGTCGCCGTCCACCAACTGGGGTACGCGTGGCGGGACGGGCATGCGGCGGGTCTGCGGAGGGGCGCGGCGTGGGCCGCTCTCGGCGCGGCGGCCCTGGTCGGGATGGTGATGTTCGGCCCGTACCCGGTCAGCATGGTGAGCGTCCCCGGCGACGAGATCAGCAACTCGCTGCCGCCCAAGCTGCCCATGCTGGCGCTGGCGCTGGTGCACACGGGGCTGCTGCTGTCGATCGAGGGTCCGATGCGGCGCTGGCTCGATCGCGCAGTGCCGTGGACGGCGACGGTGCTTGTGAACGGGATGATCATGACGATCTTCCTGTGGCACCTGACGGCGGCGACGCTGGTCGTCGGGGTCGCGTTGCTGCTGGGGGACGTGGGTCTCGGCGTCGACCCCGCTACCGGCCTCTGGTGGGCCCTTCGGCCCCTGTGGCTCGCGGTGTACGCGCTGGCGCTGGTCCCGTGCGTGCTCGCCTTCGGGCGTCTGGAGCGCAGCGGGCGGGGCGGGCGATCCCGCCCAGGCTGGCTGCTCGCGGGCGGCGGAGTCGTGGCCTGCGCCGGGTTGGCGCTGCTCGCTCTCGGCGGCATCGCGGCGGACGGCGCCGGGCCGCTCGGACTCCGGCTGTGGGTACTCGCGCTACCCTTCG
>LXNI01000026.1_pt1 | contig 139253 bp, 103 predicted proteins | sample 809091 | NCBI WGS metagenome assembly LXNI01 (sample SAMN04870527, study PRJNA318959) | sponge metagenome | biome: 01000161; feature: marine sponge reef; material: water | host: Sarcotragus foetidus | place: Greece: Milos, Mediterranean Sea | collected 2013-05-29 | depth 5-7 m
TAAATCCGCAAAGATTCAGAGGCTGAAAGGGGCGTGCTGGCAAGGAATGACGAAGCAATGTGGTAGGCCCCACATAATGAGGAATGACACAGCCAGCGCGGCTCTGTCTGCCTCCCGAAGGGCACTTCACGGCCGAAACGACCCGAATCCGCCGTGTTTTTCGCTGATTCCGATGATGCAAGCATATCGTCCTTTAAACGTGAAAGTGAAGCGCTGAGCAAAGTGGTTTTGATCAGAGCATCCTTAATAAAATACCCCCTGAAAGAAAAGAAAAAACTATGACAGGAAAAGACCTCACGCAAAGAAAATTGCATAGAAAAAGGGCCGGCCGATTTCCTCGGACGGCCCTTGTTTACCCGCGTTCAAGAAAACGGGGGCAGTATGCCCTGTCGTTATCTCTTGCGTAACGTCACATTACCCACAGCGGCATACAGGCGCAGGTCCGGGCCGCCGCCATTGACACTGCCGGAGAAAGATTTCCTGGTCCACTTGCCTTCCACCTCCAGTGGATAATCCGTACGCGCCGATCCTACGGCGCACTCCGCATCGACATCCACCCCTACGCTGCCCGCCAGGTACACCACCACATTCCCGGCGCCCGTACTGAAATCGGAATCTCCGTCCGGTTGTTCGGTGATGAACACTTCGATGTTTCCGGCGCCTGCCTTGACAGTGGCTTCGCCGCGCACGGCCCCGACATCCACATTCCCGGCGCCCGTATGCACTTCCAACTCCTCTCCCGCACCTTCAATAACGATATTTCCGGACCCGGATACCACATTGACCGACCCGCCGACCGCGCCGATCCTGATGTTGCCCGCCCCGGTCACGCCGGAAATGTCTCCGGAAAAGGAGCCCAATTCGACAGTGCCTGCGCCCGCCTTGAATTCAATGTTGTAATCCTCCGGAATCCTGGCCCGCACCCGAACCACGAGCCGATCCGTACTGGAGCGGATACGATTCCAGAAGGTATCTTCATTGTCGAAGCGCGACCCGACGTAGATACCGCCGTCCCGTTCCTCGATCTGGAGGTCGTGTCGTTCGAAGATATCCTCGGCCTTTGACCGATTGTCGGTCGTCACCTTACGTTCCACCTCGATGAGCACCTCCCTTCCAGGCCCGGGCAGTACCTCAACCCGGCCACGATCTATCTCCAGCTCCAGCGTACCGCCGGGTCTCACCTTGTAGGAGCGCTTGACCGTATCCTTGATATCGATCAGATCGGGCTCGCCGGCATAGGCGTTCGCCGCAATCAGTAGCGCAGCGACGAGCAGGGATAACTTTCCGGCACATCGGGGGAAGCGTTTCGGCATGGTGCGACCCTCGTCGTTTTGGCAGAGCAATTCACAGGGCTATACTCCGTAATACGGGATATTTTTCCCGGAGTTACGAAACGCTGCAAAAAAATTTCTACGAAACCCCTTCGCACTGCAAGGCCTGGAGGAAGAGCACCCTATGCCTCCACTTTCTCGGTTTTTTCGTCCGGCGCGCCGGGCGCTGCCGCAACCCCATCTCCATCGCCGCCCAGCGCTGCCTGCAACTCGGCAAGTTCGGTCTTCGAACCGACAACCACATCGCGGAAACGGCGTTGGCCGGTTCCGGCAGGGATCGGATGCCCGACAATCACATTCTCCTTCAGTCCGTAAAGCGGATCCACCTGGGCCTTGATAGCCGCATTGGTGAGCACCTTGGTAGTCTCCTGGAACGAGGCTGCCGACACGAACGAATCGGTCGAGAGTGCGGCCTGCGTAATGCCGAGAAGTATCGGCTCCGCCACGGCCGGTTGCGTTTCGTGCCCCTCCACCTGCTTGAGGTCCTGGCGCTTCAGCGCGGAATTCACTTCCCGCATTTGCCTCCGGCTTACGATATCGCCGACCGACAGGTCGGAATCGCCCGCATCGGTGACCACGAACCGGTCGTAGAGCCGATCGTTGAGTTCCTCCATGGCGAACCGGTCCACCGTGTCGTCTTCCAGCAACGTCGTATCGCCCGGATCCGCCACGCGCACCTTCTGCATCATCTGGCGAACAATCACTTCGATATGCTTGTCGTTGATTGTCACGCCCTGCATCCGGTACACTTCCTGTATCTCGTTCACGAGATATTCCTGCACGGCGCGCGGACCCTTGATGGACAGAATATCCTGCGGGGATACCTGCCCGTCCGAAAGCCGTCCCCCTGCACGCACGAAGTCATGCTCGTGTACAAGAATATGCCTCGAAAGCGGCACAAGGTATTTCCGGCTTTCCGAACCGTCGCGGGAAGTAACAATGATTTCCTGCGCACCGCGCCGACGCCCCCCAAAACGAACTACGCCGTCGATCTCGGAAACGACTGCCGGATCGACCGGCATCCGGGCCTCGAACAATTCGGTTACGCGGGGAAGACCGCCCGTGATATCGCCTGTCTTGGCAGACTGGCGCGGAATCTTCACCATGACCTGCCCTGCCTGAATCTTCTCTCCCTCGTCCACCTGAATGCGCGCCCGTACAGGGAGCGTATATTCACGGTCCGCATCGTTCTCTCTCTTGACAATGAGGGCCGGCGTCAGCAAGCGCTCGCGGCTCTCGGTAATGACTTTTTCCTTATGGCCGGTCTGTTCGTCGGATTCTTCCCGGTATGTGGTGCCTTCCACAATATCCTTGAAGGATATCTGGCCGGAGACTTCCGAGAGAATCACACTGTTGTAGGGGTCCCAACTGGCCAGCACACTTCCCTTTTCGAGGATATCCCCGTCAGAAATCAACATCTCGGCCCCGTACGGAATCACATACGAAATCAGGCGCCGACCCGCATCTTTGGGATCAACGATCCACACCTCTCCCTGGCGGGTGAGCACAACGTCCTTTTCCCCTGCGCCATCGTCAAGCGTAACGGTCCGTAGATTTTCGTACACCGCCTTACCGGCGAATTTCGTCTGGAGCGTACTTTCAGCGGAAATGAGGCTTGCCGTACCTCCGATATGAAAAGTCCGGAGCGTAAGCTGCGTACCCGGCTCTCCAATAGATTGCGCAGCAACTACGCCGACCGCTTCGCCCGTTTCCACAAGGTGTCCGGAGGCAAGATTTCGCCCGTAGCACAAGGCGCACACGCCGCGGCGCGACTCGCATGTCAGGGCCGAGCGTATTTCAACTTGCTCGATCGACGTTTCGGAAATCTGCCGGGCCCGCGGCTCATCGATCACCTCATTGGCCGCAATGATGAGATCACCGGAAAGCGGGTCCCGAACGTCGTGCATGGAGACGCGCCCCACGATACGATCGGCCAACGGCTCGACAATCTCCTCGTTATCCTTCAGGGCGGATATCCGGATTCCACGCAGCGTACCGCAATCCTCCTGGGTAATCGTAACATCCTGGGCGACATCCACCAGGCGACGGGTCAAGTATCCGGCGTCGGCCGTTTTCAGCGCCGTATCGGCAAGCCCCTTACGGGCGCCGTGCGTCGAAATAAAGTATTCGAGTACGGAAAGTCCTTCCTTGAAATTGGAGATGATCGGGTTCTCGATAATTTCCCCTACCGAACCCACAAGGCTCTTCTGCGGCTTGGCCATGAGGCCACGCATACCCCCAAGCTGACGAATCTGCTCCTTGGAACCCCGAGCGCCCGAGTCCGCCATCATATAAATGGCGTTGAAGCCTTCCTTGTCGTTTCGAAGGGTTTCAAAAAGCGTTTCGGAAACACGATTGTTGGTCTTCGTCCAGATATCGATCACCTGATTGTAGCGCTCGCTCTCGAACATGAAGCCCATTTCGTAATTGCCGCGCACACGATCCACCTCTGCCTGCGCATCCGAGATAATCTTCTCCTTCATATCCGGCACGATGATATCGGCCAGCGAGAACGTGAGCCCTGCGGTAGTAGCCTGCTCAAAGCCCAACTGCTTGATGTCGTCGAGGAAACGGGCAGCCTTCTTAAACCCGCTGGCCTTGAGTACGCGTGCGATGATCGGGCGCAGATTGCGCTTCGTAAGCACTTCGTTGATGAAGCCGACTTCCTCGGGAACCACCTCGTTGAAAAGAACGCGGCCTACCGTCGTTTCCTCTATCTTTCCGGGCGCTACACGCACCTGGATACGGGCATGCAGATCAAGCTGGTCCTGGTCATACGCCTGACGCACTTCCGCAACGCTGGCGAACCGCATGCCGTCCCCTTTCTGGCCCGACCGCATTTTCGTGAGGTAGTACAAACCAAGCACCATGTCCTGCGTAGGCACGGCCACCGGTCCGCCGTGGGCGGGACTCAGGATGTTATGGCTCGAAAGCATGAGCACCCAGGCCTCCAGGCAGGCGTCATGGCTGAGCGGCGCATGCACCGCCATCTGGTCCCCATCGAAATCGGCATTGAAGGCCGTGCATACCAACGGATGCAACCGGATCGCTTTGCCCTCGATGAGAATCGGCTGGAATGCCTGTATGCCGAGACGGTGCAACGTGGGCGCCCGGTTGAGCATGACAGGACGCCCTTCGATCACCTTCTCGAGAATATCCCAGACGTCAGCGGTGCGTCGATCCACCACTTTTTTGGCGCTCTTGACCGTCTTGACGATACCCCGCTCGATGAGCTTGCGAATGACAAAGGGCTTGAACAACTCGACAGCCATCTCTTTCGGCAAGCCGCACTGGTGGATGTCGAGTTCGGGGCCCACTACGATAACGGACCGACCCGAATAATCCACGCGCTTGCCGAGCAGGTTCTGCCGGAACCGCCCCTGCTTGCCCTTGAGCATATCGCTAAGCGACTTCAGGGCCCGGTTCGAGTCGCTGCGCACGGCGTTTGCCTTGCGGCTGTTGTCGAACAACGAATCGACCGCTTCCTGCAACATGCGCTTTTCGTTGCGCAGGATAACTTCAGGGGCCTTGATGTCGATGAGTCGTTTCAGCCGGTTATTGCGGATGATTACGCGACGGTACAGATCGTTCAGATCGGACGTGGCGAACCGTCCGCCCTCGAGCGGAACCAGGGGGCGCAGTTCCGGCGGAATAACCGGAATGACCCGCATGACCATCCACTCGGGCCGGTTTTCGAGCCGCGTGTTGGCGTCGCGGAACCCTTCGACGACTGCAAGGCGCTTCAAGGCATCGGCCTTGCGAGCCTGACTTGTCTCGGTCTTGATCTGGTGACGCAGTTTTTGCGACAGAGACGACAGATCCAGGCGCCGCAGGATCGTCTCTACCGCCTCGCCGCCGATTCGAGCAATGAATTTGTTCGGATCGTCGTCGGCAAGCCGATTGTTGTCTTCCCGAATCTGGTACAGAATGTTGAAATACTCGTCCTCGTTCAAGAGCTGGTTTTCCGAAACGCCATGCTCCGCGGCGCTTCCCGCCTGAATGACGACATAGTTCTCATAATAGATGATTTTCTCAAGGTCTTTCGACTTGAGACCAATAAGGTGGCCGATCTTGTTCGGCAGCGTCTTGAAATACCAGATATGCACGACAGGCACACTAAGCGTAATGTGCCCCATGCGCTCGCGGCGCACCTTTTTCTGCGTCACTTCCACGCCGCAGCGATCGCATACGATGCCCTTGTAGCGGATGCGCTTGTACTTGCCGCAATGGCACTCCCAGTCCTTGACCGGCCCGAATATTTTTTCGCAAAAAAGACCGTCCTTTTCCGGCTTGAAAGACCGGTAATTGATGGTCTCGGGCTTGAGCACTTCTCCATGAGACCGCTCCAGCACGCTTTCCGGGCTGGACAGGCTTACGGTGATTTTGCTGAAATGCTTCTTGATCTGCTGCGTCTTTCCGTAGGGCATATTGGCTCTTTCGCAATTCTGAATGCTGGAACGGGGGCGCGGCGCCTTCCCGTGCAGGGCGGACTACGGTTGGGTGGTCAATCGAGACGGACTTCGAGGCCAAGTCCCTGAAGTTCTCGAACAAGCACCTGAAAGCTCTCCGGCATACCGGCTTCGGGCATGTTCTCCCCCTTTACGATCGACTCGTATGCTTTCGACCGCCCCTGGACGTCATCCGACTTGTAGGTCAGCATCTCCTGCAAGGTGTGCGCGGCGCCGTAGGCATATAGCGCCCACACCTCCATCTCTCCCAGGCGCTGCCCGCCAAGCTGCGCCTTACCTCCCAGCGGCTGTTGCGTAATGAGGCTGTACGGTCCAATGCTGCGGGCGTGAATCTTGTCCTCCACAAGGTGACTCAGCTTCAGCATATAGATGTAGCCCACTGTCGTTTTTTCATCGAACTGCTTGCCGGTGCGCCCATCGTAAAGCTGGGCGCGCCCGTCGATCGGCAGGTCCGCATCCTCAAGTCTGGTCCGGATGTCGTCCATCGTCGCCCCATCGAAAATGGGCGTCGCAAACGACGTGCCGAGTTTCTTGCCGGCCCATCCGAGGAGCGTCTCGAATATCTGGCCAAGGTTCATGCGCGAAGGCACGCCAAGCGGATTGAGCACGATATCGACCGGCGTTCCGTCCTCGAGGAACGGCATATCTTCCACGGGAACGATGCGGGCAACCACCCCCTTGTTTCCGTGGCGACCGGCCATCTTGTCCCCCACTTGCACCTTACGTTTGCGCGCCACATACACCTTGGCAAGCTGCACGATGCCCGGAGGCAATTCGTCGCCCATCTGCACCTGATGCTTGTCGCGCTTCATTTCGCCGTCAATGCGGTTGCGGCTACGCGCATAATTGCGAAGCAGTTGGCGAATGCGCTCGTTTGTTTCCTGATCGCTCGTCATATCCTTGCCGGAGCCAAGCTGATCAGGCGTAATATTCTTCAGTGCGGTCTTCGTGAACTTTGCTCCCTTCGAAAGCAGCACGGCGCCTTCACGATCTTCCACGCCGGCGGACGACTTCCGGCCCACGATCCGGAAGAATTTCTCCCAGAATAACTTGTTCAGTTCTTCTTTTTTGCGATCGAACTGCGCCTCGATCTCGGCAAGGCGTTTCCCTTCCTGTTTTTTAGAGGCGGAATCCAGCTTGCGACGACCAAACAATTCCGTAGCAATCACCACGCCCTTCATACCCGGAGGCGCCGTAAGGGAGGCATCCTTTACGTCACCGGCCTTATCGCCGAAAATGGCGCGGAGCAGTTTCTCCTCCGGCGTGGGATCCGTTTCGCCCTTGGGGGTGATCTTGCCCACAATGATATCGCCGGCATTCACCTCGGCGCCTACGCGAATGATGCCTCGCTCGTCGAGATCCTTTGTGGCTTCTTCCGAAACGTTCGGGATTTCGCGGGTAAGCTCTTCCTCGCCACGCTTCGTATCGCGCACCTGCAACTCGAATTCCTCGATATGTATCGACGTGTATACATCCTCGGTTACGAGCCGCTCGGACAGCACGATGGCGTCCTCGAAATTGTAGCCGCGCCAGGGCATGAAAGCAACCAGCACATTTTTGCCCAATGCAAGTTCGCCGTTTTCCGTGGCAAACCCATCCGTCAGCACCGTACCCGCGGAGACGCGCTGCCCTTCCCTGACGATCGGTTTCTGGTTGACACTTGTATCCTGGTTCGTTCGACGGAACTTCACAAGCCGGTACTCACGCACAGCTTCTTCGAAATTCAGATCCGCATCCGCCATGTTCTGATCGTAGTGCACCACGATGCGCGTAGCGTCGACATACTCGACAACGCCCTCGCCTTCCGCAACGAGCACCGCGCGCGAATCTTTCGCAACGCGTCCTTCAAGCCCCGTGCCGACCAGAGGAGCCTCGGCACGCAACAGGGGAACGGCCTGGCGCTGCATATTCGAGCCCATGAGCGCGCGATTGGCGTCATCGTGCTCGAGAAAAGGAATCAGACTTGCCGCGGGAGACACGATCTGGTTCGGAGCAACATCCATATATTCGACACGACTCGGCGGCTCGATGGGGAAATCGCCCCGGTGGCGACACTTCACGTAGTCGTTGACGAAATTGCCCTTTTCGTCGATCGGGGCATTCGCCTGAGCAATGACCGCATTGTCTTCTTCCTCTGCGGAAAGAAAAAGGATTTTTTTCGTGACCTTGCTGTTTTCAACGACCCGGTACGGCGTTTCGATAAAGCCGAAATCGTTGATGGTGGCGTGTACGCAAAGCGAGGAAATCAGACCAATATTCGGCCCCTCGGGGGTCTCGATAGGACACAACCGCCCGTAGTGCGTGTAATGCACGTCGCGGACTTCGAAACCGGCGCGTTCACGCGTTAATCCACCCGGCCCCAGCGCCGACATGCGGCGCTTGTGCGTCAATTCGGCCAGCGGATTCGTCTGATCCATGAACTGGCTGAGCTGATTGGTTCCGAAAAAGGTGTTGATCACACTCGAAACCGTGCGGGCATTCACCAGATCCTGCGGCGAAAACTTGTCCGCGTCGCGCAAATTCATGCGCTCCTTGATCGTACGAGCCATACGGGCAAGACCCAGCGAGAATTGGGTTCCAAGCTGCTCGCCTACGGTACGCACCCGGCGGTTGCCGAGATGGTCAATATCGTCTACGCTGCTCCTGCCGTTCTGCAGATTGACCAGCTCACGGATAATCGCCACGATGTCGTCGGGCGTCAACGTCAACGTATCCGAAGGCGTGTCGAGATCCAGGCGGGTATTAATGCGGTACCGACCCACCTCTCCAAGATCGTAACGCTTTTCACTGAAAAAGAGCCGGTCCAGAATGCCCCGCGCACTTTCCAGATCAGGCGCCTCGCTGCCTCGAAGCTGCAGGTACATGTATTCCAGCGCCTCGGCATACGAATGCGCAGGATCCTTCCGCAGGGTTTCGATCAGCGTGGACTTGTCGAGTTGCTCCTGTTCGTCCTTCTTCAGCAGCCAAACGGTCTTTATGCCCGCTTCCTTCAGTTTTGCGTAATCATCCGGCTGAAGTTCATGGTCTGCAGGAAGAATAATCTTGCGATTTTTCTTCTCCTCGAGGATCTCTCCAGTGTCCTCGTCAACGATCTCGTGCACTTCTTCGACAGTAATCGAAGCAGCCAGATTACGACCGACCCACTTGCCGAACAATCGCTTCGTCGAAACATCCCCTTCGTCGGCCAGATCGAATATTTTCAGGATCTCGTCGTTGGACGAGTGTCCCAATGCACGCAACAGCGTCGTAACCGGAAGTTTCTTCTTCCGATCGATATAAGCCCACATGACATTGCTTACATCGGTCGAAAATTCAATCCAGGAACCGCGGAAGGGTATTACGCGGGCCGAAAAAAGCTCCGTGCCGTTCGGATGAATGCTTAACCCGAAAAACACCCCGGGACTACGGTGCAATTGCGAAACGACGACACGCTCCGCGCCATTGATAACGAAGGTGCCCTGCTTCGTCATAAACGGCAGATTCCCGAGGTACACCTCCTGCTCGATCGCTTCTTCCGGTTCGTCCTCGTCCTCGTCTTCCTTGCTCGACAGACGAAGCCGCGCCTTCAGCGGCACGGCATACGTCAGGCCCTGCGCGATACACTCCGACACGGAATGCTTCGGAGCATCCAGGTCGTAGTCTATGAATTCGAGGGTATACCGCTCACGGCTGTCCTGGATCGGAAAATGCTCCTTGAAAACCCCCTGGAGTCCAATATGCTTTCGTTCTTCCGGCGACACATCGGGCTGCGCAAAATCCGCGAACGACCGGAGCTGGATATCCAGAAAGTCCGGGTATTCGTGTATGGTCGAAATACGAGCATAGGATATGCGCTTGCTTTGCGTTGCTTGACCGTTCGTATGGGGCATGGATGGCGTGGCTGGAGAGGAGAAAAACGTGTCGAACGATAACGATGCAAAAGATGCGTGGCGCACAAGGCGCCACGTCCTTCCCGTTTACTTGAGTTCGACTTCGGCGCCTGCTTCTTCAAGCTTGGTCTTTATCTCCTGCGCGTCGTCTTTACCGACAGCTTCCTTGACCGTGTTCGGTGCGCCGTCCACAAGCTCCTTCGCTTCCTTGAGGCCAAGGCCGGTGAGGCTGCGCACCTCCTTGATGACAGCAATCTTGTTGCCCCCGATGCCCTTCAGCACCACATCGAATTCTGTCTGCTCTTCGGCGCCAGCTGCCCCGTCGCCTCCGGCAGCGGGTCCAGCTATGACTGCCGCGGCTGCCGCGGCCGGCTTGATACCATACTCCTCCTCAAGAAGAGTGGCCAGGTCGTTGGCGTCCTTGACCGTGAGGTTAACAAGTTCTTCTGCGATTTTCTTGATGTCCGCCATGTTGGATTCGTTCTCCTGCGAGCAGTCTCTGCCGCCGTACTCCGGCAACTGTGCCGCGCATTAAGGATGGATGATGAAAGTGACGATGATTGTTTTCGAGTCGAGCATGACGCACGGTCATGCGGCGCGATCTGCGATTTCGCGAATTGCAGCCGCCAGGTTGCGGGCAGGCGCCTGCACCTTGCCGACCACATTCGAAACAGGAGCAAGCAACAAACCGACCACATCGCCTATGAGCTCGTCTTTCGACTTAAGCGACGCCAGTACATCCAGTGAGCCCTCCCCGTAAAAAGCGCCATCTATGTAAACGGCCTTGACTTCAGGGAGGGTGGCTTCCTCGTCTTTCAGAAAATCCCGGATGACGCGGGCCGGCGCCGACGGCTCCCCGCCGAATGCAATGGCCGTAGGACCGTTCAGGTATTCCAGCAATTCGCTATACGCGGGCCGCTCCTGCATTGCGAGGCGCACCAGGGTATTCTTATACACCTTGAACGATACGTCGGCATCGCGGAAACGATTGCGCAAATCGTTCGCCTGACTGACAGTCAGGCCGGAATAATTGGTCAGGTAAACGATCGTGTTTGCGTCGAGCATCTGCGCGATCTCCGCAACGACCGTTTCCTTTTCTGTTTTTGTCATGGGCATGTCGGCGCCTCGCTATCTCAATCGGTTGCTATCGGGCTGTCCGGCATAAACCGGCTATGCTGCTTGCAATCAGGAATTAGGGATGGATCGGCGAAAAGCGCTACCGCAGCGCACTCACGACCTGGGTACGATCCAGGGGGATCGGCGGCCCCATCGATGTCGACATCGAAGCCGATCGGACGTACGTACCCTTCGCAGAGGCAGGACGCAGCCGAAGCACTTCCCTGAGAAACACCTCTGCATTTTCCCGGAGATGATCTGCGGAAAACGACACTTTCCCGATCGGCGTATGCAGATTTCCGGATTTGTCCACGCGAAAGTCGATTTTACCCGCCTTGACCTGTTGCACAGCCGGACCGACATCCATAGTGACCGTGCCGCTTTTGGGGTTAGGCATAAGCCCTCTGGGTCCCAGTACGCGTCCGAGTTTGGCGACGTCGCGCATCACATCAGGCGTAGCGACCACCACATCGAAATCGGTCCATCCTTTCTTCTGGATACGTTCGATAAGGTCTTGCAGGCCGACATGGTCGGCGCCAGCTTCTCTGGCCTCTTCCTGTTTGCCCTCGCTGGCCAGTACAAGCACGCGCACCTCCTTGCCCGTGCCGTGCGGCAATGCCGCCGTACCCCTCACCATCTGGTCGGCGTGACGCGGATCAACCCCGAGTCGCAGGTCGATATCGACCGATTCGTCGAATTTGGCGGCGCCTGTCTTTGCAATCAAGGCACAGGCATCTTCAAGCGTGAAGGGGCCTCCCGCCTCTTTGACAATCTCGGCCGCCTGCTGGTAACGTTTTCCTTTTTTCGCCATCCGATTACGTAGCGGACGTAGTGCTTGTGTCAACGATGATGGAATGCGACGGATGCAGGAACACTGCAGCACCGTCCAATAACTCCCTCGCTAAGAGGGTCCGCCTTCGACGCGTACTCCCATCGAACGCGCCGTGCCAGCTATCATGGAGGCCGCCTTGTCTATATCGAATGCGTTGAGATCCTCCATCTTCTGCCCGGCTATCTTGCGGCAATCCTCCCAGGTTACCGTTCCTACTTTGTTCCGCAGGGAATCGTCCGATCCCGCCGGAATCTTCGCAGCCGTCTTCAAAAGCACCGCCGCAGGAGGGCTCTTGACGATGAAACTGAAGGTCTTGTCGGTATACACCGTGATCACGACAGGAAGGACAAGCCCCATCCTATCCTGCGTCGCCGCATTGAATTGTTTACAGAACTCCATGATATTCACCCCTTTCTGTCCCAATGCAGGGCCTATTGGGGGGGCCGGATTCGCCTGTCCGGCCTTGATCTGGAGCTTGATGTACCCGTCGATCGGCTTAGCCATACTGTAAAACGCGGTGCAAACGCCAGGGAAATCGTACCCTTTTGTACGCCCGGCTCCCGCCTTTCTGTTAATTGGGGCAACAAAACTCAGCCAACCAATATCGGAAATTTTTGGGGAATATTCCACAAAAAAGCAGGACAACACACGCAGGTTCAAATATAATTCACAAATAGAATCCTCTGACCAAGTCTGCGAAGCTCAGAGGCTGAAAGGGATGCGCTGACAAGGAATGACACAGCCAGCGTGCTTTTCGCAGCCTCCCGAAGGGCGCTCCGCGCCCGCACTGAACCGAATCCGCGTATCCTGCCTGCAGAGTGTTAATCGTCCCGCTCTACCTGGAGATAATCCAGCTCCAGGGGCGTCTTGCGCCCAAAAATAGATACCATCACCTTTACTTTCATTTTGTCGGGGTACACTTCCTCGACAAAACCGCTGAAATTGTTAAACGGACCATCCACTACCTTCACGAGATCCCCGTTCTTGAACGGCATCTCCGGCTGCTCGCCCGCCTCACGGACCTCGTTCATTTTACCCATGATCCGGTTTATTTCATCGGGGCGCAGCGGCGTGGGTTCGTCGCCTGTGGTCAAAAAACCAATCACCGAGGGAAGATTGGATATGACATGCTGCAACTCGGTATCCAGGGCGATATGCAGCATTACATATCCCGGAAAGAACGTCTTCTCGCGCGTACGCTTTTTGCCGCTACGCATCTCGAAAACGGTCTCGGTAGGAATCATGACTTCATTGATTCTGTCTTCCAGATTGAGCCGCTCGATCTCCTTTTCGAGATAGTGCTTGACCTTTTTTTCGTGGCCCGAAAACGTGCGCAGCACGTACCATTTGCGGATGATTTCCTTTTCCTTGACCATCTTTCCTGTACCTGAGAAAAATGTCTCGACGAGATATGCCTCGGCGCGACCGGATCAGCTGTATATGAACTCCAGTGCCCGGCTGATGATCTGATCGGCTCCCCAAATGTACAGGGAAATAATCATCGTTGCCAGCAGGGTGATTAGCGTGTTACTGACCAGCTCGTTACGCGCAGGCCAACTGACCTTGCGCATCTCCTTGCTTACGTCGCCCAGATATTCGACCACCTTCATGTTTGATTCTGGTTACGGCGCGTGACGCCATGAATGTTGCGGGCACGGGCGGCAGGACTCGAACCTGCAGCCTGCGGTTTTGGAGACCGCTGCTCTGCCAATTGAGCTACGCCCGTGTGTACGGCGATGTATCTGCTGCATGATTCGTATGCAAAAAGCGGCATCGCATCGCATGAGCCGCCTATCGGATTTGAACCGATGACCCCTTCCTTACCATGGAAGTGCTCTACCACTGAGCTAAGGCGGCCGAAACCGGCATGCGCTTGCTGGAGCGGAAGACGGGATTCGAACCCGCGACCCTCAGCTTGGAAGGCTGATGCTCTACCATCTGAGCTACTTCCGCTACGATACATCATACAGTACTCTGGTAGGGAAGATACGCCGCACGGGCGCTCCCCATCGTATAAAGCCGTCGAACGAAAAAGAGTGGGCAGGGGAGGATTCGAACCTCCGAACCCTGAGGGAGCAGATTTACAGTCTGCCGCCTTTGACCACTCGGCAACCTGCCCGATACTGCCGGAGAACACGCTCCGAAAAGTTTCTGTCAAAAAAAACACCTGTTCAAATGAAGAGCTGGCGAAGGGACTCGAACCCCCAACCTGCTCATTACAAGTGAGCTGCTCTACCGGTTGAGCTACGCCAGCCTCGCCGCTTTCCGAGCGACCCCAGTCTTTCAAATTACGTATTTGCGGCGCACGGTGTCAACCTGCATGCCACAAACAGGGGCAGCATATCCCGCAAAGACGTCAAAGTTTCCTTACCGGGGTTTCCTTTTTGCATTTTTCCCTGATTTCTTTGACGAACGCTTCTTCTTTTGGACATATCGGCGCACCCCGCCTGCGAGCAACACCAACCCGATCAGACACAGCACGACTCGCCCGTAATCCCGAAGCCAAAGCCCGACTTGCTGCCAGTTATCGCCCACCGCGTATCCGGCCCAGACAATCAGCAAGACCCACACAAGGGCGCTCAGCGCGGCTATCGCTGCTGTGCGCAAACCGTCAAGACGCGCCATCCCGACCACAAGCCCGACGACCCCGCGAAGCCCCGCCAGAAACCGGTTGGCCGCCACAAGGCCATATCCCCAACGGTCCAGTTGACGCCGGGCCCCGTCAATCCTCTCCGGGGGAACCCATCGGAGCCAGCGCGATCGCAGCACGGCGTCGCCAACCAGATACCCGACAAAATACATGGTCATAAACCCCATAACACTGCCCAGCGTCGCCATGCCGGCCACAAGCACAAAATGCAACTTGCCGACGCCGACAAGATATCCGCCGAACACAACCGCCATGTCCCCAGGCACAGGAGGAAGCACATTCTCCGCATAGGCAACCAGAAAAATACCGATATAGGCCCATGCCGGGGACAACCCGTCTAACCAGATTACCAGATCTTGCAGCAGATCACCCATTCCGGTCCATTGCTCCGATCGTGCATATTGCAAACGCGGACGCTCCTTCCCCCCTTCCTGTAGCGTCCATTTTCTCGTGTGTCGTGGCCTTCACGGAAACAGCGCCCTCGTCAACGGAAAGACAACGGGCAATGACCGCGCGCATCCGGGGGATGTAAGGCTGAAGACGCGGGCGTTCAAGCACAACCGTCGCATCGACGTTATGCGCCCGGTATCCGGCCTCCAGAAGCTTGCCGACCACCCTGCCAAGCAGATCGGCGCCCGCTATACCTGCCCAGCGCTCATCCGTATCGGGAAAGTGGACGCCTATATCCCCGAGGGCCGCAGCACCCAGCAGCGCATCGGCTACGGCGTGCAGAAGCACATCGGCATCGGAATGTCCGTCAAGGCCCTTGTCGAAAGGAATTTCCACCCCCCCAATAACCAGAGGACGACCTTCAACCAGACGGTGTATATCGTATCCGAAGCCGATCCTCATGTATCTGCGGACGAAGTTCGTTCGAATGAAGACTGAATGATCCCGGCGAGCTCGTAGTCCGCCGGCGTGGTCACCTTGATATTCAATGCGCTACCCTCCACCACGGCCACCGACCGGCCAATATGCTGGACAAGCGCCACATCATCCGAAGCGTCGCGTCCCTCGCTGCGAGCCACGCGGTGCGCCTCTTCGAGCCAGGCCCGGCGAAATGCCTGCGGCGTCTGCATACGGCAGAGTCGCTCCCTGTCGACGGTTTCTTCAAAGACGCCCCGGGATACTGCGCGCAGGGTATCTGAAACAGGCAGCGCAAGGGACGCTGCACCCTCCTGAAGAGCCGTAGAGATCACAGCGTCGATGCACTCTGCGGGGACAAAGGGGCGTACCGCATCGTGCACAAGCACAATGTCCATATCGGAAGATACGGATCCGACGGGAGGCGCTGCATCGAGAGCCGCCGCAACAGAGGCCTGCCGGCTGACTCCGCCCGATATCACGGTATGGATTTTCCGGAATCCTCGGGCATGCAGATCCGAAGCCAGCCATTCCGCATCACCCTCCGGTGCAGCCACCACGATATAATCGACCCGGGGGTGCCTTTCAAATACACGAAGCGTTTGTACCACGAGAGGCGCCCCTCCGAGATTCCGATATTGCTTGCGTGAGCCGCCCATGCGTACGCCGCGGCCCGCAGCCGGAACGAGTACGGTAACGATAGGCAATGCTTTCTTCACAGGGACCTCAGTATCCGCAGGCGGCTATACGCCTGTGCATCGTTAAAGGATATGCGATGCGCCGGATCACAATATGAGCATGGCGTCTCCGAAGGAGAACAGGCGATACTTCTCTTCTATCGCAAGCCGGTAGGACTCCATAACGAAATCATAGCCGGCAAACGCCGCAGTGAGCATGAGAAGCGTACTTCCAGGTTGGTGAAAGTTCGTGAGTAGCCGCTCAGTGATTCTGAATTTATAGGGTGGACAGATGAACTTGTCGGTCCATCCACTGCCGGCCTTGCACAAATACGAAGCGGAAAGACTCGATTCGATGGCCCGAACCACGGTCGTACCGACCGCCGTTACCGTATTGTCCGGAGATAACAGCGCCTCGTTCACAGCGCCGGAGGTTTCATCCGAAATCATAAAGCGCTCCGAATCCATCCGGTGCTTTGTCAGATCTTCCACTTCAACAGGACGAAAGGTGCCCAGTCCGACATGCAGCGTGGTGGGGACGATCCGAACCCCTTTGGCGCGCAGCGTTTCAATCAGCTCCGGGGTAAAATGCAACCCCGCCGAAGGAACAGCGACGGCTCCCCGCTTCTCCGCAAAAACGGTCTGATAGCGCGCTCGATCCTCCTCCTCGACATCACGTTTCACATAGGGCGGCAAAGGGGTCTGGCCAATCTCGTCTATCTTCGCATAGAGATCCCGGTTCGTCCCCTCAAACACAAAGCGGATAGTCCGGCCCCGCGAGGTCGTATTGTCAATCACTTCGGCAATCAGACCCCCATTGAAATACAACTTATTGCCGATGCGAATCTTCCGCGCAGGATCGACAATGACGTCCCACAACCTGCTTTCGGGATTCAACTCCCGAAGCAGGAATACCTCGATCTTCGCTCCTGTCTTTTCCTTGTTCCCGTACAGACGAGCCGGGAAAACTTTCGTGTCGTTTACAACGACGACGTCGCCTTCCCGAAAATACTGTGGAAGATCCCTGATATGCCGGTGCTGGACCGTCCTGTTCGTACGATCAAGCACCATGAGTCGAGCCGCATCGCGCGGTTCGGCAGGGTACTTTGCTATATGCTCCCTGGGATAATTGTACTTGAAATCCGATAGTTTCATGCAGGATGTATATAAGGGATACTCTGATCAAAACCACTTCGTTCAGCGCTTCACGTTCGCAACGCCCCGAATTCGCATATTTCCGGCTGATTCCGATGATAAAATCATGATATCCTGTACTTGCGAACGTGAAGCGCCCTTCGGGAGGCAGAGAGGGGCACGCTGGCTGCGTCATTCCTCATTATGCGGGGCCGCCACATACATTGCTTCGTCATGTCCTTGCCAGCGCACCCCTTTCAGCCTCTGAATCCTTGCGGATTTAATCAGAGTATCCATAGCATAAAGAAACGGGAACGCGCCCCAAACGCCCGAACGGACGTGGTGTTTCCATTGAAGTGCGGAAGCGGTTCGAACAAAACATCCTTTTTCGGCAATAATGTTTTTGATATTTTGGCGACATCTGCATTGCCCGCCTTTGCGGCCGTGTTGCTTTTTTGTCTGTGCGCTCCTCCGTTTCCTTTACGACCGTGTTCCGACGCGCATTCTTGCTTCCCTGCTCCGCCGCCCTGCTGTCGGCGGTACTGGCGCTCGCCGTCTTCCTTGCTGGCTGCGACCACGGTTTTGCCCCGCCCGACGAGCCCACGACCGGTACACTCGTTGTAGATATCACCTACGAAAATCACCCTGAGACCTGGCCCCCTACCGAGGAAATTTATGAACTGCTGTTCGTCGCCTTGCGGTTCGTTCCAAAGGACACTGCCGATTTCCTGCAACTCAACCGGCTTATTTTCAGCGAGCGTCTGCAGTTTCATGTGGAGCGGCAAACCGTGACGCTCGACAGTGTCATAACAGGGGTTTATCCCTACTCCGGAGTTGCCCATAAATACGATGTTGACCTGTTCGCCTGGCGGCCCATCGGCCTTGTGGAAGAAGGTGGAGGAATCATCGTCATCTCCCCCGATGAAACCACCCGGGTCTCTGTGTCGGCCGATTTTCTCAACCCGCCCCCATTCCCGCCGCCTGAAATTGAATTCCAATGAACACCCCTAAAACATGCTGGAGATTTGCGGCCTGCCTGTGCGTGTTGTGGGTACTCGTCGGTACGGATGTAGCCGGAGCACAGGACGGCGCCGTTGCAGGCCGCGTGACCAGCCCTGCGGGTGATCCCTTGCCGGGAGCTAATGTCGTGCTCCTCGATACGACGTATGGAGACGCCGCCGCGGAAGATGGGACATACCGTGTCGGGGCAGTGCCGGCCGGGACCTACCGCATACAAGCCTCCAGCGTGGGATTCGCGTCGGAAATCCGGCAAATCGACGTGGTGGCGGAGGAAACGGTTCATGTCGATCTCGTCCTTGAACCCATCGCGGTAGAGTCCCGGGAAATCGTCGTCACCACTACGCGCCACACAGCAGACGCCGGGGATATCGCCGCCAGCGTAAGCGTACTCACTGCCGAGGACCTGGTAGTGCGCAACGTGCTGGCCCTGGACGACGCGCTGCGGTACGTCCCCGGCGTACAGCTGACCGGCAACGAGGTGAATATCCGGGGTTCGTCGGGATTCTCATACAACACGGGAAGCCGGATCCTACTGCTCGTGGACGGCATGCCCATGTTGAGTCCCGACGCGGAGCGTATTCCGTTCGACCTGATCCCGGTACATCAAATCGAGCGGATCGAGGTGCTCAAGGGGCCCGGCTCGGCGCTATACGGAGGGGGAGCGCTTGGCGGGATCATTCACATCCTCACGAAAACATACCCTGCCCAACCCGAAACGTTTGTGGAGGCCTACGGAGGAGCGTATCAGCCGGCGCACCACGATATATGGCGCCGGGAGTGGGAAGCGTCAAAAAAGCCAAGACCGCTGGGCGGCGTCGCCATCAACCACGCCCGCCCCTTAAGCCCGAATACGGGCTTGTGGGCGAACCTGACCTACCGGTACGACGCCAGCCATCTGAACATGAACAGCTCCCGAAGCCTCCAGGGATTCTCCAAATTTACCTGGCGCTCCTCACCCGGCTCCCATGTAAATATCCTCGCAGGAGTCAATCGAAAAACGAGCGACACCTTCATCTATTGGAATGGCGCTCGCGATGCGCTGAATCCGGGCAGGACCAATCTCGGCAACTCCATTTCCTCGTCAGGAACAAGCGATAACCGGACGCAGCTCGTCAGTCTGATGCCGGCATATACGAACGCGCTATCCACCAGCATGCTTCTTCAGGCAAAAGTCCGCCTGTTCGGCATCTTCATCCAGCCGCTCGACGACGAGAAAAAACCGAGGCCCCTGTCGAAGGGAACGGTCGGGTTCCGGTACGGCGGCGAGGTGCAACTCGATTACGAACCGGCTCCTGGACGATATGTCGTTGCCGGCGTCTCCGGCGACGCCAACTTCACGAATTCGAGTTTCACCGGCGACGACGCGCCCCGCAGCCAACCCGAAATGGCGGCATTCATGCAATGGGAGGAAGAAATCGGGCGTGTCAAAATCACCGGCGGCCTGCGTTTCGATACGTACCGCATCCGGCAAGGCGAAACCCTGCATAAACTCAGTCCGCGCACCAGTGCAACGGTCCGTATGGGACCGTCGTGGACCGTCCGGCTTGCTTACGGCGAAGGATTCAGGGCGCCCAGTGTGCTGGAGAGATTTGTCGAAAGCAGCGACCACCTTCCCATCGTATCGAACCCGGACCTGAAACCCGAAACCAGCCGGAGCTACGAGATCGGAGTGCGGGGGCAGCCTTTGTTTGGCGGCGCCCCGGTATTCACCATCGATGCCGCCCTGTTTCTGAGCCAGTACCGGGAAATCATCGAACCGAAGTTTACGCCGGAAGAGCGCGCCTTCCGCTTTACAAACTTTACGAGAGCGCGTATCGGGGGCGGCGAACTGGAATTACGCGCCCACATACTGCCCGGGCGGGTCTCATTGCATACAGGCTACACGTACCTTGATGCGCAAGACCTCGAAACGGAAGAGTCGCTTGCATTTCGCTCAACCCACCTTCTCAAGGCAGGCGCCACCTTAACGGTCGGACCGATTGAATCCGGCGTGGATCTGCAACTGGCGTCCGGCCCGGAACGGGTCGATTCCGACTTTGCCCGGTTCATCCGTGATGCGGAATTGAGCAGTCCGATCCAGGTCCTGGATGTGCGCATCGGTTCATCCTGGCGCGGGGTCCGGGCCACGCTGCATATCCGAAATGCGCTTAATTACCACTACCTCTCGCGGCCCGCGCTACTCGGCTCCCCAAGACACGCTTTTCTGCAAATCTCGACCCGGATGTGACGCCGGTCTCCGGCGTATCGCGACGGCAACGCGCTATTTCCTCATTCCGCAAGCAATGCCTGGGCCCGGGTCAGCACGTTTTCGGCCGTGAAGCCGAATTTCTGCATGGTTATGCCGCCCGGCGCGGACGCCCCGAACCCGGTCATCCCGATCACGGCTCCTTCAAGACCTACATAGCGTTCCCAGCCCGTCGCCACGCCGGCTTCCACCGCAAGACGTTTGCGAACCGCACGGGGAAACACCTCTTCCCGGTATGCTTCCGGCTGTTGTTCGAAGAGTTCCCACGAAGGCATGCTGACAACCTGCACTGCTACGCCGGTTTCCTGCAGCATCGTTGCCGCCGCCACCGCGTGCTGCACCTCGCTTCCCGTTCCGATCAACACGATGTCAGGGGTTCCCTCGCAAGCAGACACGACATAGGCGCCTTGCCGGAGCCCCTCGCCCGTCCCTTCAAGCACCGGCAACCCCTGCCGGGTAAGAATCAGTGCAATGGGACCTTCCTTCCATTCGACAGCCAGTTTCCAGGCCGCAGCCGTCTCGGCGGCGTCGGCGGGACGAATCACTGTCAGGTTGGGCATGGCCCGCAGAGACATGATATGCTCTATGGGCTGATGCGTCGGACCATCTTCTCCGAGACCGATGGAATCATGCGTAAAAATATAGATGACGGGCACCTTCATAAGTGCACTCAGGCGCACGGCGGGCCGCATATAGTCGCTGAACACCAGAAACGTTGCGCAATAGGGTCGCACGGCGCCATGCAAGGCAATCCCGTTACATGCCGACGCCATAGCGTGCTCTCTGACCCCAAAACGCAGGTAACCGCCCGTCGGGGATGTCTTTTGAAAATCCTCGCGATCCTTCACCGTCGTATTGTTCGAGGGCGTCAGGTCGGCGGAACCGCCAATGAGAAACGGCACGGAAGGAGCCAGTTCATTCAGGGCCTTGCCGCTTGCCGCGCGCGTGGCCTGTACAGTCCCTGCCCCAGGGGTCTCTACACGCTTTTCCCACCCTTCTTCCGGAGATCCGCTGCGCCATGCATCGAATATTTCCGCCTGCCCGGGATAGCGATCGCGGTAGGCGGCAAGCCGCTCTTCCCACGCAGCATAAGCGGCATGCCCGGCTTGCAAAAACGCATCGCGCATGTGCGCATAGACCTCGTCCGGCACAAAAAATGTTTTATCCTCGGGCCACCCCAGGGAACGCTTGGTAAGCACAACCTCCTCTTCTCCCAGCGGCGATCCATGCGAAGAAGCGGATCCTGCCTTATTGGGGCTACCGTACCCGATCACCGTGCGCACAGCGATCAGTGACGGGCGGTCCGTCTCGGCGCGCGCTCTGTGCAGCGCCTGATCTATGGCTTCCAGGTCGTTCCCGTCGGCGACCCGGTCCACATGCCACCCATAGGCCTCGAAGCGCTGCGGCACGTTTTCGGTAAAGGCAAGTTCCGTACCCCCGTCAATGGAAATGCCGTTGTCGTCGTACAGAAAAATGAGTTTGCCCAGTCCAAGGTGTCCGGCCAGCGACGCCGCCTCATGCGAAACACCCTCCATAAGATCGCCATCCGAGCATATGCCATACGTGAAATGGTCAACAATCTCGAAGCCGGGCTCGTTGAAACGCGCGGCAAGATGCTTTTCGGCCATGGCCATGCCCACGGCATTCGCAAAGCCCTGACCCAGCGGCCCGGTCGTCGTCTCAACACCCTCTGCAAGAAAGTTTTCCGGGTGACCCGGCGTGATGCTTCCCCACTGCCGGAATTGTTTTATCTCTTCCATCGGCATGGCGTAACCGGCAAGGTGCAGCATACCGTAAAGAAGCATGGAGCCATGTCCGGCGGAGAGCACGAACCGGTCCCGGTCGAACCAGTCCGGGTGCGCGGGACTATGCTTCATGTGGCGCTTCCAAAGCACATAGGCCATGGGGGCAGCCCCCATGGGCATACCGGGGTGTCCGCTGCGAGCCGCCTGCACGGCGTCAACGGCAAGAAAGCGCAGGGTATCGATCGAAAGGCGAGCAAGGTCTTCGCCCGCGGAAGCAGATGATGGAAATGGGGTACTCACTGGGCGGCGGCCTCCTCGATCATGCTTTGCAGACATTCGACGGTATGAGATTCAGTAGCAACGAAACGTCCGTTGATCAAGACCGTGGGCGTCTGATTCACGCCGACCTCAATCGCCTCGTTTTTTTGTTGCTCCAGCGTGCGGCGATAAAGCCGGCTTTCCAAACGCTGCATGAGCACATCCGGATTCATCCCGATATTTTCGGCAATCTCGCGCAATTGCTCCAGGGACAGGCCCGTTTGCGGATTCTGCATTTCGTACTGCGCCTCAAGCATCGGGAAAAACTTCTTTTCGCGGGTAGCCGCATACAGCGCCTCCGACTGCACAATGGAATGACTCCACAACACAAACGGCTTGAACACGAAGAATGCGCGGTCGGCATGAGACCGCACAACGGGCGTTATTATGTCATGAAAGGTCTTGCAGTGATTGCAATTGGGGTCGAAATACTCGATCACCGTAACCGGGGCGTCTGCTTCCCCTACGGTCGGATCGAAAAGGTTGATAAGGCGCCGGAAATCCTCCACCGGTTCTTTCTCCGGATCGTATGGGCATTCGGCCGGCGCCGGGTCCGGGACAACGTCTACGAGAGGTTCTTCCTCTGCAGGCGCAGGCGGGAGAGCTTCCGAAGAAGCTGCCGCATCCATCTCCGCTTCGGCGGCAAATACATCGGGAAATTCCGGTTCGGAATTGCTGAAATACATGGCGTCCGCCGCTATGAGCGTCCCCACAAGCAGCAGAAGCGCACCCATCCAGGCTATTTCACGCAGGGGTTTGAAAATCATGTTACCGGGAGGTTCAGTAGTAGAAACGGGGGATAATTTTACATCAATGCCATGCAAGATGGCAAGCAGGACGACAATCCCTGCGGAAACGAGACACAGAATACAGAGCTGCTCCAGCACGGCCACCTGGTAATATACCAGATAGGCTGTGTATGCCAAACCGCCTGTTACGAGCACCGTGCGGCCCGCCTTGTACAAGGCTCGCTTCTCCCTGAAATTCCAGGCGGCCGCCATAGTCAAAATCGCTATCGCCGCGTAGAACAGCAAGCCCCATATTGCATTGGATACGCCGAGAAAAACGCCGGCCTCGCTGCCGGTTACGGCAGCGCAATCGAAAACGGAGCCGGTAAACGTCGAGGAAGGGAACCCCGTACACCCTTGTCCGAATCCGCCTCGCTTCTGAATCGCTATATGCGCCGCATCAAGTATGCCGACGAGAGCAAGGCCATACACCGTGCGGTCGAGCGGGGCGCGCCAGGAATCGAAACGGTACAGATAACGGTGCATGGAACGCGCTGCCGGGAAAGCATTCGCGGAATTATGGACTCGACGGATGCAAAATTTAACAACAACGGCGCACCCGGTTATGATCCCGCCGGAACCCTAAAGGATACTCTGATCAAATCCGCAAAGCGCAGAGGCTGAAAGGGGTGCGACGGCAAGGAATGACGAAGCAGTGAAAGTTGCACGGACGCTGCAACATCATTCAGCGCCCCGCATCTGGCGATCCGGGGCCTGTAATTCGGTAGCAAGGCCTTCATCGCCTTGCTTTTCCATCCACGCGCGCAAACGCCGGTGCATGGCCTTCCGGCGATCGAGATATTCGGCCTGATCGGCAAGGTTTATCTGCTCGTGGGGATCCGCCTCCAGATCGTAAAACTCCAGTTCGGGGCGGTGCTGGTAGCGAGTCACCAGTTCCCGGGCACGCTCGTCGGTAGAGCTCAGCGCGCGCCAGGAATCAAAGAAGCCGTCGATGCCAGTCTCGGTGATACTGTTCGTAAAACGGTTTTCCGGCGCCAGATTCCAGATCAACTTGTAGCGCTGGTCGCGGATTGACCGGATCGGGTACGGCTCCCGGGCATTCAGGATGCCGGTTGTCGTGTGAATACCATAGACGAATTCGCGGTGCTGCAACTTGTCGTTCGGTGTATCGGGCGCAAGCAGTAGAGGAAGCAGGCTACGGCCCTCAATGTCAGGGGCCGGCCAAACGCCCGCAGCTTCGATCCAGGTGGGGAGCAAATCGTTAACCTGGAGAAGGGCGTTCGATGTACGGCCGGCAGCGATGCGACTACGCCAGCGTACAACGAGGGAGCCACGCACACCGGCGTCATACAGTGTCCACTTGGCGAACGGCGCACTCATTCCCTGTTCGGTGTAGAACATGACCAGGGTGTTGTTATGTTGAGCGTACTGCTCCAGCCCATCCAGCACCTGGCCAAGTTGGCCGTCCATGAAGGTGATCTCGGCGTAATAGCGAATCAGCGCCTCACGAGTTTCCGGCGTATCGACGAAATAAGGCGGAAGGACCAGCGAGGCCGCGTCATACCGTGAAAGATCGCCCTTGCTCCAGGGTTGATGCGGCTCGGTGGAAGCAACGACCAACGCGAAGGGCTGGCGCGGATCGCGAGCGATGAACTCTCCGATACGATCATAATCGAGTTCTTTTCCACCTACCTTTTCAAAGGGATAGGCTGCCTCCGGCGCCACATGGGACTTGCCCGCCAGACCCACCCTGTAGCCAAGGCCGGTGAGGTAGTGCGCCATGCTTCGAGTGTCTTCGTAGGCTCTCGCATGGTTCGGCCAGGCGCCGCTCCGCACCGGATAGCGACCATTGTAAAGCATGTGCCGCGTGGGCGAACACATTGCGCTGCCGGTGAACATATGCGTAAAGGTAACGCCAGAGGCTGCAAGACGGTCGATGTTTGGCGTATGAACCGCCGGGTTTCCAAAAGCGCCCGCATCGCTGTAGGTCATGTCGTCGGCAATGAAAAGCAGGATGTTCGGGCGTTCTGCCGGGGGGCGCCATTGTGAAGATGTACCCTGCGGCGGCCTCCAGGCGCCAGCGGTTCGGATGGATCCGGCTTTGGACGCAAGCAACGCATCGAGCGCGGCAATCTGCGCCATAGCCTCGGGAGGCGCATCGCCGATTGCGATCGGCGCCTGCTCCCCCGGGTCGGCAACAAGATCGAACAGGCGACCATCCTCGTACCTCTTGAATCGGTGGTTGAAAACATAACGCGCCGGCGGCCCGGGAAACCACCGGGGTTCGTAATGGACAAACAAGCCGCTGCGCTCCAGTTCGGACGCACCCCTCAACATGGGAAGCAGACTTGTACCGTCGAGTTCGAGACCGTCCGGAAGCTCGGCGGCGGCGACTTCCACCAGCGTTGGAAACACGTCCCCCACATCCACGAGGGTCTGGTTCGTCCGGTCCGGCGGGATTGTCCCGGGCCACCATGCGAGGAACGGCACGTGGGTGCCCGCCTGAAGAGACGTGCCTTTCCCGCCTCGGATAGCTCGCCCGTTTCTCATCGAGACCATGGAGGAAGAAGTCCCGTTGTCCCCAATGAACAAAAGCAGCGTATTGCGATCGAGTTCATGCTCCACCAGTCTGGCGCGCACCCGCCCTGCAAGGTGATCCATATAGGTAACCATGGCCGCGAACCGGTCTTCTTTTGTTGCGGCGTCGGGATTGTGCGGAGTGGTCACGAACGGATCGTGCGGCAACACCATGGGATAGTAAATAAACAACGGTTTGCGAATTGCCGGATCGGCCGCCGCGTGTTCGTCGATCGCATCGAGCACGAACTCGTTGATCAGGTCAGGGCCGAAAACCTCCTCCCCCCAGGTTTCCTTCACACCGTTTGTCACGAGCGTCGGCCCCCAGTACCGGGAACCGAGCCTCTCGCGGCGTACCTGCCACAGGCGATGTTCGTCGAAACCCGCCTTCCCGGGGTAGGTGCCCTCGTCTACAATGAAGAGATTGTTTGCCAACTGCCACTTTCCGGCAATCACCGTACGATACCCGGCCTGGGACAGCACATGAGCGAAGGTGGTTTGGTCGGCCTCGAGTTGAGAAAACTCGCGGTAATTGCGATAATTGTGCAGCCCCGTCATCAACTTGACTCTGGTGGGCGTACATAACGGCTGCGAATGGCCATGATCGAAACGCATGCCCTCGGCGGCAAGACGATCAAGTTCAGGCGTTTGGTACGACGAGCCGCCGTACGTTCCCAGCGTTTCGACGCCGAGGTCATCGGCAAGGATAACGATGATATTCGGCTGATCGGCTTCCTGCGCGGCGGCGCAATGCACAACCGGCAGACAAAACAGCACGGCAAGCATCGAAACGAAGCCGGGGGAAACGTATCGGGAAAGCGCACAATGACGGTTCATGGTGCAACAGTAGCGTGGATCGTGATAACCGGATTACCGAGTATAAAACATGCCTGAATATACATCTTCCCTTATTGTCCGGATTTCGTACTTTGGCGATGAGCAAAAAGGGACTTAAGGTATGCCTTTCAGAGATTTTCTCCAGAGTGAACGGTTCCAATCCTTCCTCGCCGGGGGCGCAGCACAGGACATCTGGATTTCTTTGTTGCTGGTGCTGGGTGCGTTGATCCTGACATACGCCCTCCGGCGCCTGCTCTCACGCTATATCGAAGAAGCGGACCGGCTTTACCGGGCGTCCAAAATTGTCGGGCGAATGCTCGGCCTGTTTACGGCCCTTGCAATTCTCTTTGTATGGTCGGCAGGGCAGGGACCCGGGCCGGCCACCATTCTCACGGTCGTCGGCGCAGGGCTCGCCATTGCCATGCGGGAAGTGCTCCTTTCTTTCGCCGCGTGGATCCACATGCTGATTCGCGCGCCCTATAAAAGCGGAGACCGCATTGAGGTAAATGGCTTGCAGGGGGATGTGATCGATATTCGCCCCCTGCACAGCACACTGATGGAGATAGGGGAATGGGCCGAAGCCGGTCAAAGTACAGGTCGCATTGTGCATATTCCGAACAACTGGTTTTACCAGTACGGGGTGTATAATTACACGCAGGGCTTCCAGTTTGTGTGGAATGAAATCCCTTTTACCGTCACCTTTCGTTCGGACTGGAAGGCAGCGCGCGATATCCTCATGAAACTGGCTTCCGAAACGACCGGACCCATAGAAGAGCAGGCCCGGGAAGAAATCCGGGAAATGGCGCGTGAATACCTCGTTTATTACGAGGTGCTGACTCCATTCGTATATGTACGCGTAACGCAAAACGGCATCCGCCTGTCCCTCCGGCACCTTGCCGAAGCGCGGAGACGCCGACAGATCAAACATATGCTCACGATGCGCGCCCTGGAAGCATTCCGGGAACATGGAGACATCGAGCTCTCCTACATGATGATCGGGTACGAATCCGGCAGCGGCGAGCAAAATGTAAACCCCCTGTCTTGACCTTTGCTGGCGGCGCGAACTGTCGGATAAGCACTAAACCGGTTTTCACCCTAACACACCGTTTTGAGTAAAAACTATACCGAAAAGGTATAAAAACTATACCGAAAAGGTATAAAAACTACTCAAAAGGGGTAAAAACGGATCATTGGAGCCGGCGGGTTCAGCCAATGATCCGTTATAATGCAAGCACTTTGCGCCTAAGGATATTCTGATGAAGGATACTCTGATTAAGTCCGCAAAGCCAGTTCCTTGCATATCCTTGCTTTTCACTGGTTCAAGGTATATCTTAGGCGATTATGATCGGACAATGTGTACATAGCAGCACCCACACGCATGCCGGCGGCTGGTGGCGCAGATTGCCGGACAGTGGGATCCGCCTTGCATGTACGCCATAATTGCCGTCATGCAGTAGCGCGGTCGGTCGTATTCCCGCTGTTCCCATAGAACAGTGGGTTTTTTTGTGGGTTTTTGTTCACCAACCATGCACCTTGAAGACTTCATACGCCTCGTTGACGCCCACCGGGACAAGGGCAATCTGGTCGTGCCGATTTGCCGGCGCCTCAGCGCCGACCTGGTGACGCCCGTCTCGGCTTTCCTCGCATTCCGCGAAGGAAGCCGGTATTGTTTTCTGCTCGAAAGCGTCGAAGGCGGCGAGAACCTGGCGCGCTATTCCTTCCTCGGAAAAAACCCGTTTCGCATTGTGCGCGCTTTTGGTCCGCGTACAACGGCCGAAGACGCCGATGGAACCGTTCACGAGCCGAAGGGAAATATTTTCGAGGCGATGCAGCGGGAAATGGACCGGTATACGGAAGTCCGAACAAGCGACCTCCCCAGGATCGCAACCGGCGCGGTAGGGTATCTGGGCTACGACGCAGTACGCCTTGTCGAACGTCTGCCCAATGCGCCGCCGGACGATCTTGACATTCCGGACGCCATCTGGTGTTTTTACGATACGCTGGTCGCCTTCGACCACGTAAAGCGCCAACTGGTTCTGATCTCCTGCGCGTTCGTGGACGAGGGAGACGACCCCGCCGACGCCTATTTCAAAGCATCCGAACGCATCGACGCCCTGGAGGCGGAGCTCTCGGAAACCACCCCGTCGAAACCGGAATCCATACGGATTACGCAGGAAAAAATGGATTCTAATTTCGAGCGGACAGAGTTCGAAGAGGCTGTTGAAAAGGTCAAGCAGTACATCTACGAGGGAGATATCTTCCAGGCCGTGCTGTCGCAACGCTTCTCCATGCCGTACGAGGGAGACCGCATCAACCTGTATCGCGCGCTGCGACAGGTGAATCCGTCCCCGTATCTGTTCTATCTCGATTTCGACAATTTTTCGCTGATAGGCTCCTCCCCCGAAGTGCTCGTTCGTATCGAGGGCGACACGGCAGAGGTGTTGCCCATTGCAGGCACACGGCCCCGGGGCGCCACGGAAGAAGAAGACCGACGACTCGAGGCAGATCTGCTGGCCGATCCCAAGGAGCGTGCAGAACATCTGATGCTTGTGGACCTTGGCCGAAACGATCTGGGGCGGGTCTGCCGACACGGTTCCGTCAAAGTAGACAGGTACGCCTATGTGGAACGGTATTCGCATGTCATGCATATCGTGTCTTCGGTATCCGGCGAACTGGATCGCAGAAAAGGAGCAATGGATGTACTCGCAGCCTGCTTCCCGGCTGGCACCGTAAGCGGAGCGCCGAAAGTGCGCGCCATGGAAATCATTGACGAACTCGAACCGTCCGCAAGAGGCGCCTATGCCGGCGCGGTCGGCCATGTGGATTATTCCGGCAACATGGACACCTGCATCGCCATCCGAACCATGCTCGTGCAAAAAGACCGGGTCTACGTACAAGCAGGATGCGGTCTGGTCGCAGACAGCAGGCCGGACAGCGAATTCGAGGAAACGGTCAGCAAGGCGCGCGCGCTGAAAGAAGCAATTCTCCTTGCTTCCGATGGATTGCTATGAACGCCGCGCATCGTATATCCGTATCACTGGTTATTTGTCTTGCATCATGGGAATAAAAGACCTTTTTCTGAACAAGGGATGGGCGGGCAAAACCCTCTCCCGCGAAGAAACCGCCGCCCGGCTGAACCCCGTTATTCGTTCTCATTGCGCACTGAACCATTCGCATGAATATGCTGTGCGCTCCCTTGAAGACCGGGATGCCGCCGAAAAATTGTCCTCGCTTCAAAGGACGGCCCGCATGGATGTGGGAAAACTGAGTGAAGTGGTGCTCAGTGCGGGAGGCGTACCGTTCAACGGCACAGAGATGGAACCGGAGGATTTCGACCTCGGAAAATGCGACAGCGACATTGTGGCCGCGCTCAGAAATCTGGAGAGCGACTTCGAAAAATCGCTCCATGCCGAACTTGGCATGGAACACCAGATGCGGACGCGGGCCATCCTCGAAGTTGTCCTGAAAAACACCCGTATGCGGCTGAATTATGTGCGAGAACTGATCTTGCGGCATCGCTGATCTCTCCAGCCAACCTTTCGTACCTTTTGCTCCCATGTCTTCCGAACGCATCGACACATCCATGCCCGCCCCCTTTCCCCGCAAAGATGGCGACGTGATCGTTTCCGGCATTCAGCCGTCGGGCGCATTGCATCTCGGGAATTATTTCGGAGCGCTCCGGCAACACATCCAGCTTCATGAAACACATGAAGCGTACTACTTTATCGTCAACTACCACACACTGACAACGCTTCGGGACAGGGACAAACTGAGACGCTATACGCTGGATGTAGCGCTCGACTACCTTGCCCTCGGATTCAATCCCCGGGCCGCATGCCTCTTCATGCAGAGCGATGTGCCGGAAGTCACCGAGCTGGCATGGATTTTCAACAACCTCGCCACGGTATCCCAACTGGAGAAAGGGGTAGCCTACAAGGACAAGGTTGCACAGGGCTTACCTGCAAATGCGGGTCTGTTTACCTATCCCGTATTGCAGGCGGCGGACATTCTGATCTACGGAGGCACGCTGGTGCCGGTGGGCGCGGATCAGAAACAGCATATCGAAATGACGCGGGTCCTGGCGGAACGGTTCAATCGTACGTATTGCCCGGAGGACGATCCGGTCTTTCCCGTACCCGAACCCTATATCCTTTCCGACGTGGCGGTCGTGCCCGGACTGGACGGCCGGAAAATGTCCAAGAGTTACGAAAATGCGATCGGGATCTTCGAAGAAGGAAAAGCCCTGAAGAAAAAGGTAATGAATATCGTGACCGATTCGACGCCGCTCGAAGCGCCGAAAGACCCGGAGCGCGACAATGTGTTTACGCTCATCCGGCTGTTCGCCGACGACGAAACGCGCGAACGTATTGCAGAGGCGTACCGTGCAGGAGGATTTGGATACGGACACGCGAAAAAGGAATTGCTCACCCTCATCGACGAGCATTTTGCGGAAGCGCGTATCCGGCGCAAGGAACTGGCCCGGCGCCCGGACGATGTCTTCGATATTTTGCGCGAAGGGGGCCGCAAGGCCCGGGAACGGGCCGGCGAATACATGGAACGCGTACGGGAGCGCGTTGGGCTGATCACCACCTATAAGGCAGCGCCATGATTCTCGTCATCGACAACTATGATTCGTTCACGTACAACCTCGTGCATCTTGTAGGCCGCCGCACGAGCGACCTCGAGGTGGTGCGAAACGATGTGCTCGATGTGGACGCTGTGCGTGATCTGGCGCCGCGAGGCATCCTCATTTCGCCGGGACCGGGCCGCCCTGCCGATGCAGGCATAACCGAGGAGATCGTGAGCGCATTGGGCCCCTCCGTGCCGATCCTCGGCGTATGCCTTGGACACCAGGCGATCGGCGAGGTATATGGCGGGCGAATCGAATACGCCCCCACGCTGATGCACGGAAAAACAAGCGACATAGAACACGACGGACGAGGCATATTCCGGAACGTCAGCAATCCGTTCACGGCTACGCGGTACCATTCTCTCGTGGTGGACCGTGCCAGGGTACCTGCCTGTCTGGACATATCGGCGGAAACGAAAGACGGCGTCATCATGGGCCTGCGGCACCGGGAGTATCCGGTCGAAGGCATCCAGTTTCACCCGGAAAGCGTGCTCACGAACGAAGGGCCCCGGATCCTCGACAACTGGCTGGAAGAGGTGCTGGGCAGCACTGTAGATAGCGCAACGGGGAGCCCCGCAGCGATTTCCTGACCCGATCCACGCTCTTGCACCTGTATCATGCAAAAACATCTGAATATCCTCGCGGGCGGAGGTACGCTGCAAAGCGAAGAGGCCGAGAACGCAATGCGCCTGTTAATGGAGGGCGCATCGGAACCCGAATGTACAGCGGCTTTTCTGCTGGGCCTGAGGACGCGTGGCGAATCGCTGGACGAACTGGTCGCCTTCACGAAGATCATGCGCGAATACGCCGTTCCGGTAGAAACCGGCGATCCGGACGCCATTGACCTGTGCGGAACGGGCGGGGACGGCACGGACACGTTCAATATCTCTACCGTGGCCGCTATCGTGTGCGCAGGCGCCGGGGTTACCGTAGCCAAGCATGGAAACCGGTCCGTTTCGTCGAAATGCGGCTCGGCGGATGTGCTGGAAGCGCTCGGCGTAAAAACGGCGCTGGGCAAGGAAGGCGTCGAATACTGTTTTGAGAAGGCGGGCATGGCGTTCCTGTTCGCTCCGTTCTTCCATCCCGCGATGAAGCATGTCATGCCGGTGCGCAGAAAGCTGGGGGTACGCACCTTCTTCAATATTCTGGGCCCTTTGTGCAACCCTGCCGGGGTGCGCCGCCAGCTGACCGGTGCTTTCGATGAGCAAACAGCGAAGATCATGGCAGCCATCCTTGAGCGTCTCGGCGCCCGGCATGTGCTCGCTGTGCATGCGCGGGATGGACTGGACGAAATATCGCTGACGGATGAAACGAGGGCCTTCGAAGCGCGGGAGGAGACGCCTGCGGCGGGCGGTCCTGTGGAGTGTCTCCTGCGTCCCGAAGATATTGGCTTTACGCGCTGCACCCGGAATGCGCTTGCAGGCGGCGACAGCGACGAGAATGCACGCATCGCGTGGGCGGTTCTTGCAGGCGAGCCGGGGCCGCGCCGTGACGTAGTCGTGCTCAATGCAGCGTATGCCCTGTCGGTTTCGGGGAAATTCGAGAACCTTGCCGCCTGCCGTAGCGCTGCGGAAGAAAGCATTGATTCGGGGACAGCGCAGGACACGCTCGAACGGCTGGCGCATGCTTCCCACAACGCACCTGCCCCATGACTATTCTCGACCGCATCGTAGCGGACACGCAAGACGTCGTGGCCACGCGGAAAGCCGCCGTGCCGTCGGGGCGCCTTGAAGATATGGCGGGATTCGACCGGGGCCGGCGTTCTCTGGAAGATGCGCTGCGGAAACCCGGACCCTCTATTATCGCCGAGATCAAAAAAGCTTCGCCGTCGGGCGGCGTCATCCGGGACAACTTCCGGCCGCTGGAGATTGCCCGGCAATACGAAGCCGGCGGCGCCAGCGCCGTTTCCGTCCTGACCGAGCCCCGTCATTTTCAAGGGTCACTCGACGATCTATCTGTTGTCCGCCAGTCTGTTTCTACCCCTCTATTAAGAAAAGACTTTATTATAGACGCCTATCAACTCATCGAAGCGAGGGCCTACGGCGCGGATGCAGTATTGCTGATCGCCGCCGTACTCCACAAGACGCATCTGCGGGACCTGTTGCAGGCTGCGCATGCACTGAATCTCGATGCGCTGGTGGAGGTGTACGAGCCGCAAGAGTTGGACCGCCTCGATTTTGACGAGACACGCATCGTGGGCGTGAATAACCGCGACCTGCGCACCTTCGAAGTGGACATCGAGCATTCCATCCGGGTGTTTGCGGAGGTTCCGGACAGCGTGGTGCGCGTGTCGGAAAGCGGCCTTACGTCGGGCGCGGAACTGCGATTTTTGCACGAACGCGGAATCGACGCCTTTCTGATCGGCGAGACCTTCATGCGGTCCGAACGACCAGGAGATGCATTGGCAAGACTCAGGAGCGAAGCGGAAGGAGTCAAAGCATGACGACCAAACTCAAAATATGCGGCATAACCCGGCTGGAGGACGCCCGGTATGCTGCCGCTGCCGGCGCCGACTACCTTGGATTCGTACAGTATGCCGGCAGCCCCCGCTATATCGCACCGGAGCATGTGCGGAACATGGTGGAATGGATCCATGGACCGCAGCCGGTCGGAGTGTTTGTGAATGCCTCTGCCGATGTGGTTAACCGGACTGCCGAAAAGGCCGGTTTCGCCTTTGTGCAGCTCCATGGCGAGGAAGGCGTTTCCGATATCCTGGACATCGAATATCCCGTCATCAAGGCGTTTCGCATCGCCCCGGATATGACCCCGGACAAGTTATATCGCCTGATTCGGACATACGAGGACGCGGCCGCGTATGTCCTGCTGGATGCATACAGCGACAAGGTATACGGCGGCAGCGGCCGGACTTTCGACTGGCATGTGGCGAAACCCTCTGTGGAAGGCGCCCCTGAGCCGGGCGAACAGACTGCTCGCCCCGGAAGCCCCGGCGTCTTTCTGGCGGGAGGCATCCATGCGGGCAATGTGGCCGAGGCTATCCGTACGCTGCGCCCATTTGCCGTGGATGTGTCGAGCGGTCTGGAATCGGCCCCCGGGGAAAAGGACTTCTCCAAAATCGACGCCTTTATGCAGGCATTCCGCTCGGCGCATTCCGAACCATGTGCGCAGTAGCGTGCATCGCCATACGGCACAAACAGAACCGTACTTACTATGGAAAAAACGCATCCCCTTCCCGACGAACGCGGGCATTTCGGGTTGTACGGCGGCGTGTTTGTGCCCGAAACGCTTATCCCGGCCATCGAGGAGCTCCAGGAAGCATATGGAGACGCTCGCAAAAACCCGGCGTTCCTGCAAGAGCTCGATACGATGCTCTCCGACTATGCCGGACGTCCCACACCGCTGACCTTTTGCGAACGGCTTACCGAAGCGCTCGGCGGACCAAAGATTTATCTCAAGCGGGAAGATCTGTGCCATACGGGAGCGCACAAGATCAACAATACGATAGGGCAGATATTGCTGGCGCGTCGTATGGGAAAGACGCGCATCATTGCAGAAACGGGCGCGGGGCAGCATGGCGTGGCAACCGCTACCGTTTGCGCACGGTTCGGTCTGCAATGCATCGTCTACATGGGCGAAGAAGATGTCGAGCGACAACATCTGAATGTGCTGCGCATGCGGCTGCTCGGCGCCGATGTACGCCCCGTATCCAGTGGCAGCCGTACCCTGAAGGACGCCACCAACGAGGCTATTCGGGATTGGGTAACCAACGTGCGCGACACGTTCTATATCATCGGTTCGGTGGTAGGCCCGCATCCCTATCCGATGATGGTTCGTGATTTTCACCGGGTCATCGGGGACGAAACTCGCCGGCAATTACACGAGATGGAGGGGCGTCCCACACCGGATGCGGTGGTAGCCTGCGTGGGCGGCGGCTCGAACGCAATCGGGCTTTTTTATGCTTTCCTGCGGGATGCGCACGTACGTCTGTATGGCGTGGAGGCTGCCGGAGAAGGACTGAACGGACGACATGCGGCCACGCTTACGCAAGGCTCGCCAGGCATCCTGCATGGAGCCATGAGCTACTTGTTGCAAGACGAAGAGGGACAGGTGCAACTCGCGCACTCCATCTCGGCGGGACTGGATTACCCCGGGGTAGGACCGGAACATGCCTGGCTGCGGGACACGGGACGGGTGCATTACGCATCCGCAACGGATGCACAGGCCATCGAGGGGGTCAAACTGCTGTCGAAAACGGAAGGGATCATTCCGGCCCTGGAGACCGCGCATGCAATAGGCTGGCTACCGGATGGGATACGCGAAATGGCGCGCAATGAGGTAATCGTTGTCAATTGCTCCGGGCGCGGCGACAAGGATATGGGTACGATCGCAAAGCACCTCTGAAAACCATGCAACGACTTCAGGAAAGGCTGGCCGCCTGTATACGGCGGCGCGAGAAAGCCATGGGGCTGTTTATGACCAGCGGCTTCCCCGACCTCGAAAGTACGCTCCCGATCCTGCGCGAAATGGATTGGGGAGGCGCCGATTTTATCGAACTCGGCATGCCTTTCAGCGATCCGCTTGCAGAGGGGTTGCCTATCCAGCGCTCGAGCGAACGCGCCCTGCAAGCCGGCGTCCGTATGAAGGATACGTTCAGGACAGCCGCCGCTTTCTGCGCGGAAAGCAACACCCCCCTCCTCCTGATGGGATACGCCAATCCGATTCGCCAATACGGCATTTCCGCATTTTGCAGAGATGCGCGTAACGCCGGAATCGAGGGGTTGATTCTCGCTGACGTACCCCTGGAAGAACATCTTCCCTTTGCGGGCGAGGCTGCAGCCGCCGGGCTGGCGTCCGTGCTCCTGATTGCCCCGAACACTCCCGACGACCGTATTCGGAAGATCGATAAAACCGCGACGGGGTTCGTATATGCAGTATCCGTAACAGGATTGACCGGCTCGGGCCTCGGCGCCATCGAACACGTGGAAACCTATCTGAAGCGCGCGCGGGACATGGTGCGCAAAAACCCCTTGCTGGCCGGATTCGGCATCGGAACCCATGAGGACGCGGTACGCCTGAGCCGTCATACCGACGGGTTCATTGTCGGGTCGGCACTGATCGAAAAGGTGGAAACGCTGTGGGATGACGGTTCGAACCCCACAAAAACGCATTATGAAGAAATTCGCCGCTTCGTACGTGCTCTCAAGGACGGCGACAAGGCTGCGCAAAAGGAAAACGCATAGCGTTTCGCACGGCAACCGAAACCGATTAGAGACGTTATTAGTTGAGGGATATTTTGATTAAATCCGTAAAGCTCAGAGGCTGCGAGAAGCGGTTTTGATCAGAGTATCCCTAAGCCTGCTTTCGTTTCGGACCATCTTCCTCAACAGATTATGACATGTTACCCGAGGAGAATCGTGCGATTCTGCACCAGAATCGCTCTCCTTTCAGCAAGTCTTTTTGTCTTCGCCGGCTGTAGCGGCGAAAGCGATTTTCGTCCGAGAGCTGTCGGGCTGGATACCGAAATCCTCGTGGTCGCCGATTCGATGGACTGGAACGGCGACATCGGAGAAGCCCTGCGCGAGACCGTCGGGCAATTCATCAGCACGCTGCCCGCCCCCGAACGACAGTTCGAACTGCGGCACGCACCGCTTGAAACGGAAAACGACCTCGAAGCGGCGCGCCGGCGAAAGAATGTGATTTTTGTGGCGGCATTCAACGATTCCACCAACGAAGCAGCATACATCCGGAACGTATTCGATTCAACCGCCCAGGATGCCATCCGCGAGGAAGGCGGGGTCGCCGTCTCGCGTGAAAACATTTTCCGGCGGGATCAGCAGGTCTACTACATCACCGGCGCAGACAAGGAAGACGTCATTGACGCGATCTACAATGAATCGGAGGGGTTGTCCCGCGACTTCAACAAGGCCGCCCGGCGACGGCTTGCGGAAGAAATGTTTGATCGGGGGCGGCAGTTCGACGTCGAGGAAGAACTGGCGACAATGTATGACTTCGCCGTGAACGTACAGCACGATTACCTGGTGGCTGTGGACACAAGCGACTTCGTATGGCTCCGTCGTATCCTTCCCGAAACATGGCGAAGCGTTTTCGTGCACTTTGTCGACTACGCCGACCCCGAGCAGCTTTCTGCCGAATGGATTTACAACACGCGCGACTCGCTTGCCCGCCAGTACATTCAGGGTAACCTCGGAGGATGGGTCGAAATTGACCGCCGGGAAAACAGGCCGCTTGAAACGAAAAACATCGATTTCCTGGGGCGGTACGGCTTTGAAACGCGCGGGCTTTGGCATATGGTCGGCGTCGAGGAAGGTCGAAAAGTGGAATTCGGGATGGGCGGACCGTTTATAACCTATACGTTTTACGATCAGCCGACAGGGCGGCTGTACATGATTGACGGAATGGTTTTTGCCCCGGGATACAACAAAAGAGAGTTTCTGCGCCAGATGGAAGCCATCGCCTATACCTTCCGCTCTCAAGACGTTCCTGCGGAAGGAAAAGGATAAACAGGCCTCCCGCTTTGTGCGTCCGGCGCGGTCATACCCGACTGGCGCGCCTTATCGAATTATCGTACCCCACGCGAGCAGCAAACGCATCCATGGCAGCCAATCCCGGGACCAGCGCCGGAAAACCGACACAGAATTCCCCCCTATTGCGGCTCGGGCTACCCAAAGGCAGCCTGCAAACCGCTACCCTGGAACTCTTGCACCGGGCCGGATTTAATTTTTCGACGCGCGAGCGATCGTACTTTCCGTCCACAGACGACGAGGAACTGCGGGCCATGCTGGTTCGCGCTCAGGAGATGGCGCGATATGTCATGGACGGGGTGTTCGACGCAGGGATTACGGGCAAGGATTGGGTGCTCGAAACACAGTCGGATGTGCACCCGGTAAGCGATCTGATCTATTCGAAAACGAGCATGCGCCCCGTACGATGGGTGCTTGCCGTTCCGGAAAGTTCCGATATCCACTCCGTAAAAGACCTCGAAGGAAAGCGCATTGCAACCGAGGTCGTTCACATCGCCCGCTCATGGCTTCGCAAGAACGATGTGCATGCCGATGTCGAGTTTTCATGGGGAGCGACCGAGGCGAAATGCCCCGATCTCGTGGACGCTATCGTCGAGGTTACCGAAACGGGTTCGTCGCTGCGCGCCAACAAACTTCGCATCGTGGATGTGCTGATGCACTCGAATACGCAGCTTATCGCCAACCGGGAAGCATGGGAAGACCCGTGGAAGCGGCAAAAAATCGAAAGTATTGCCCTGCTGATGCAAGGTGCGATCCGGGCCGAGGGCCGCGTTGGGCTCAAACTCAATGTACAGCGCGATCGCGTGAAGCAAGTCATCGCGATCCTTCCCGCCATGCGCATGCCGACCGTTTCGCCGCTGGCGAACGGGGACGACTGGGTAGCCATCGAGACGGTCGTCGAAGAACAGCACGTACGGCGCCTCATTCCCGAACTCAAGCGACTCGGCGCCGAAGGCATCATCGAGTACGCGCTGAACAAAATCATTCCGTAGCGACGGCAGCCTGCCGCAACAGGCATGACGCATCCGGTCCTCACCCCATTGCATGGCCTGTCCGGGGCGGTCGTTCTCTCTCGGCGCCTTGCGCCAGGCATCCTGTGCCTTGCGGTATCCGCTCTTGCCGCATGCGGCGGCAATGCGCCGCCCCCCGTCCCTGACGGCGCCATGGTGACCGTACTGGCCGAAATGCATCTTTTGCAAGCCCGGGAAGAACTAACGGAAGCCGATACCGGGGAGATGCAGGATTCCCTCCTTGCTGCCCACGGCCTCGACAGCACGGCCTGGGAGGACGCCATCGCCTGGTACACATCGCATCCGGAAATCTTTGGCGAAATATACGGGCGGGTCGTCGATACGCTTCAGGTGCAGCAAATGTATGAGATCGGACCGGATTCGATCATGAAGGCGCCTTAAGCATCGATGTCGCCTTTGCCGTGAGTTCAAGGGGCCCTCCTGGCGGACGGGGCTGCCGAAGGTACCCCTCGTTGATCAGCCAGCCGAGCAACTGATCGATCCGGTATGCAGGCGTACGCATATCTTGCAGCCATTCTCCGCGCGGTTTCCCGTCAGCGATCTGCCGCAACAATCGTTGGACGATGAGCGCATCCAGAGGAGGCGGCTCGAATACTTCGTGGCGCCCGAGGCACACGTCGCATGTGCCGCACCGCTCCGGAACGGTCTCTCCGAAGTACGTCAACAGGAAATGACGGCGGCATGTCGTCGAACACGCAAAACGGATCATTTGGTCGAGCTGCGCTTCCGCGCGCTTGCGGGAGGCGCGCACCCGGTCGCCGTCGATCGGAAGGCGAGCGCTGCGGGCATGCAAGAAGGCGACACGCACTACCTGATCCGGAGGAATCCAACCCAGCAATTGGCGGCCTTGCAGATACTCCATTCCCTTCAACAGATGCTCGAGGGAAAGCCCCGTCCGGCGAGCAAGTATTCGGATATCGATCTCGCGCCAATCCGCAAAGGCGCCCGCGTCCACCGTGCGCAATAGTGTCTGGACAAACTCGGTCAGGGAGGGATTGGCATGGCCTTCAGCGTATTCCCGGAACGCAGAGGCGGGTTGCCTGCAATGAATCAGCCCGGTATGCCCTCGCTGCGGGAGCACCCGCCATGCATCCTGACGCGCAAGGAGCGTCACGGCGGTGTTTATTTTTCCTGCCGAAAACCCCGTAAGCCGGGCGATCGGCCCGGTCCGAACAGGCACAGGAGCGTCCATCTCACCCCCCACTGCCAGTTGCGCCAGATTGCATACCGCATCATAGACCTTCCTTACTTCCTTCGACGTCGGATGACTCTCCTCAATGAGTCTGCGCGGCGTTTCCTCGTCGCCCTGATGGTACAAGAGCGTGGCCCAGGACGTTTTCCCATCCCTTCCCCCGCGCCCTGCCTCCTGGTAATATCCTTCGAGCGTACCGGGCAGATCGACATGAATGACGAAACGAACATCCGGTTTGTCAATGCCCATGCCGAATGCATTGGTGGCGACCATGATCCGCTGATCGCCGCGAATCCATCCGTTCTGCACGCGCTCGCGCACGGAACCCTCCATGCCGCCGTGATAAAATACACAAGACTGATTGCGTCGCGTAAGCCAGTCGGCCCACCGCTCAACCCCCTTTCGGGTACCCGAATACAGGATTCCGGAACCCGGAACGCCGTCGAGAATGTCAAGCACCTTTGACCGCTTGTTTTCTGTCCGAAAAACGGACCAGACGATATTGGGGCGATCAAACCCCTGAACGATGCGTTCCGGGCGGCGCAGCGTCAGGTGTTCGATAATGTCCTTGCGCACGTTGGGCGTAGCCGTTGCGGTGACGGCAATGGTCGGCGGGTCCCCCATGTGCTTGCGCGCAGCAGCAATCTGCAGATAGGAAGGCCGGAAATTATGCCCCCACTCGGAAATGCAGTGTGCTTCGTCCACAGCGAGCATCGAAATGTTCATGCGCGAAGCCCGCGCAACGAACGCCTCCGAAGAAAGCTGTTCGGGAGCCAGATACAGAAGACGATATTGCCCATGCTCAACGGCAAGCCATCGCTGTTCTATCTCGCGCCGGGGCAATGCGCTATTGATGTAGGTGGCCTTGACGCCATGAGCCTCCAACCCCGCCACTTGATCCTGCATGAGGGCGATCAGGGGAGAAATCACGAGGGTGAGGCCCTCGTACAGAAGAGCGGGGACCTGATAGCAAATGGATTTCCCCCCGCCTGTGGGAAGAATGGCAAGCACATCCCGCCCTTCGGCAATGGGTCGGATGACGTCCCACTGACCGGGACGAAAGTCGCCGTACCCCCAATGTTCCCGGAGGACGCGACGGGCGTCTTCGTATGATGGATGCCTCCCTGCCATATCGTTCGAACGATACTGCGCGCAACTCGTTGGATACTTGCGAATGCCTGCCCGCTCTCCGCCGGATTCGCAGCGAAGATACGACCCTACGAAAGAAAGCCCAATCGGTATGACGGACGTACGCCCCCGCGTGTCCATTATCGTCGTTACCTGGAATGCATTGCCGCTCCTGAAGCAATGCTTCCCTTCCGTAGCGGCGACCGACTACGAAAATCTGGAGATTATTCTGGCCGACAATGCTTCGGACGACGGCTCGGTCGAATGGATTCGCAAGCATTTCCCGAACATCCGGGTGCTGCGCTATACGGAAAACACCATGTTTTGCCGGGGCAATAACGAAGCGATCCCGCATACTACGGGAAAATATATAGTTCTGCTGAATAACGACGTGACGGTGCCGCCCGGTTGGCTCAATCCCCTCGTGGATGAATTGGAAGCATGTGAAGACATCGCTGCCGTACAACCCAAGGTATTGCAATACGAGAACCGGTCCATGTTCGAATACGCCGGCGCCTCGGGGGGATTTATGGATCGGCTGGGATATCCCTTCGCTCGCGGACGCATTTTCTTCCGGTTGGAAAAGGATTGCGGACAATACGACAAGCCTTGCGATATCTTCTGGGGTACGGGTGCGGCGCTGCTGCTCCGCCGATCTGCCCTCGACAAGGTGGGATTGCTGGACGAGCGCTTCGAAATGCACATGGAAGAAATCGACTTATGCTGGCGGCTCCAGCGAGCCGGGTACCGAATCCGCGTACAACCCGCCAGCGAAGTGTACCACATCGGCGGCGGATCGCTGCGCCGGGGAAACCCCCGGAAGGTCTATCTGACCTTCCGGAATAACCTGCTGATGCTGTACAAAAACCTGCCGGAGTCCGAATGGAAACGGGTTTTTGCGGCGCGATGCGCCCTGGACGCAGCGGCGGCGGCGCGCGCACTTGCATCAGGGCATCCCACCGAATATACGGCTATCATGCGGGCTTACACCGATGCGCACCGCATGAAGGGCTCCTGGACCTGTGGCACGATCCGGCCGGAAACGCTTTCGGAAACCGTGCTGCCCACCTACAGGAACAGTATTGTCATCGATTATTTCGCGCGGGGACGCCGGCGCTTCGACGCGCTGCCGAAGAAAGCCTTCGCGTACCCTTTGCACGAAGTCCGGCATAGATAAATTGGCCATTCCCTGTCGTGCAGCTCCCTCCCCCTTCTCTCTCTCAGTCTGTTATCGGAATGACGGGCCGAGTACGTCTGTGGTATAGCACTACGAAAGTGATGGCCACCAGCACCACCAGCATCCCGGCTATGGCAATGGTACTCGGCAACTCGTCGAATATCGCGTACGCAAGCAGAGAAGCACCCACCGGCTCGATGAGTCCCAGCAATCCGATCAGGGCTGCCGAAAAATAGCGTACGGCGTAATTAAAGGATCCGTGTCCCAGCACTTGCGGCCCCAGCGCCAGGCCCGCGCACAGTACATAAAACATCGGAGGGAAACCCCATAAGGGAGCATTAAGCACAAGGGCAATGACCAGTGTTGTGGCGGCGGCAACGGTATACAATGGAAACACGTACGCCAGCCAGGAGCGCTTCTGGCGCACGACCCGACCCACAAGAAGATACACGCTGAAAAATAACGAGCCGGTCAGGGCCAAACTATTGCCGAAAAGCGTTCCGGCGCCGCCTCCTGCGAGCATGTCCCCCAAACCGATGGTTGCTGCGCCCGCCACGGCCAGCAGAATGGCCCCGTTGATCGGTTTGGAAAGCCGCTCTTTCAGAAATATGTAGCCGAGCACCGCCAGAAAAACGGGACTGGTAGTGACAAGAACCGACGCCGCTGCCACCGTCGTGTGATAGAGCGACTCGATCCATAGCACAAAATGCATCCCGAGCAGCACGCCGGCCGACAGAATCAGATACCATTCGCGACGTGTAAACGCTTTGATCTCAGCCCGTGCACGTACCCACGCAAACGGCGCCAGCGCTACGACCGCCATCGCCGTGCGCCAGACAGCAACCGTCAGACCATGGGCTTCCCCTCCGATCTCGCTCCCCGCAAATCGAATGAGAATAGGGCTAAACGAGAAGCTTGTCATGCCGACGGCAAGCACCCAATACACCAAAGCCGGCTTGTGTTCCTTGTGCATTGCGTAGTTCCCGATCCCTGCCGCAATCAGCGGATACGATTCGCCGAACGCACCAACTCGATATCCGACCGGATAGCCCGTCGGGCCAGCCAGAAGAACGCATAGGCGCAAACAAGCAGTGCCATCGTAACTATTCTGCCGGTAGTATCCGTTTCTGAAGAGGAGACAAATACGTCGGGAGCGCCACCGATATACATGGCCACTGCAAACAGGCCCATCAATATCAGCGTGAAAATCTGCGCCAGGAACGCCAGGGTATGCTGACGCCTCCGATCTCTGTACATAAAAATGGAAACCACGCCAAGCAACCCGGCCAACGCACCCACCCCAAACACAATAGGAACGTACCCGGGAAGCACCCCGGAGACGGCGCCGGCCCCGAAGAAAAAAACAGCCCCGAGCGCCAGTGAACCCAGGAGCAAATACGCCGACTGTTTGCGCTGAATCATAACGTAAGGATACTCTGATTAAAAGGAAAAGCCTCGCCGGGTCTGGCGAGGCTTTTCAGCATATCCGGGAATTCCCATGCATACGGCAGGCGCGTACAGCCCCTATATCACTTCGGGCTTACTGGAGTAATTGATGCGCAAGGTGCCGGCCTCGCGCAATTCCTGCTGCACATCTATGACAATCCCCATTTCCGACGATTGATCCACGCGAAGAGATACGATGAGTTTCGGTTGCTCAAGCAACTTGCGGTACATGACATTACGAACCGAAGGCAACTCCTCGATAAGCGCATCGTCAACCTGAATGGAAGTTTCCCCCAACTGGTTGTCGGCCAACTTGAGAGGACCGATATACAGATACGAAACAAGGCGCTTCTGATCGATCTTGGTAAGCGCCTCGGCACGCGGCAACGTGGTGCGCACCTGTATCTCCGTCTCTCGCAGTACGGTCGTCACCATGAAGAAAATGATAAGCATGAAGATGATGTCCGGCATGGACGCCATCGGGATCGTCGGATTCGACTTCGCGCTTTTTTTCTGAAAGTGTGTGGACATAATCCCTTCGATCGCTTGATTGCTTGTCGTATCAGGAACAGGTCGATTCCGGCTTATCCTGCATCCGGCTCTGCAATAGAGATCTGCGCCTTGATCTTCTTGCGAATCTGGTTTTCCTCATCGTTTTCATCGATATAATCCCGGTAGCTGGCGTAATCGGGAAAACCCAGGGCGCGAGCTTCGGCATCCCACATTTCGAAATAGGCCATCCATATCTCGTCAATCACGGCGATATAGGTATCGTACGGCGTCTGACGATCCGTTTTAAAAGAGACAACGGCCTTGGCCATCGATTCGGCGTAGTTGGGATCCACCCCCTCGTTCAGCGTATGCTTCTTAACCTCCTCCCTGACTCTCGGAATGGCCGAAGGCCTGTCCTCAATCAGCACGCGCCCCTCGGCATTAACGAGAATCTTGAGCATGTTGCGCTCCCTGACCGGAGGCGGTTCCTGATCCTCATCCAGTTTCGGGGGCAAGGTCATACCGATGCCCGTGTCCACATTGATGGTGGTCGTAACGAGGAAAAAGATGAGCAACAGGAAGGCGATATCCGCCATGGATGCGGTGGGTATTTCCCCCCCTTCTCTCTCCTTTTTCTTTTTGAGTAATCCAGCCATGACGCCTTGCGTGCTTGTGGTTATGGATACCTGGTTTCAGGAAGCGGCCCGGGATAACGGCAGTAGCGCGCCAAACCCTGTCAGTTAAACAATCCTCTGATTCCGGATACCAACAGGCTTATGACCGCCAGCAGGAACATGATAACCAGTGTCCAGATACCCGCTACAGCCCAGTCTCCGACGATAAGACCAAGAATAAGCAGGAGAATCACCGGAACGAGTATAATGGCGGCCGTAACGAGGTTGATCTTCCCGTTAACGATGCTCTGAATGCCGAACAGCAACATCCCGAGCAAACCGAGCCCAAGAATAACCGCAGCGGCCCAAATGGCGATGGGAACTAAGTTGTCCATGGTCTAAAAACGTTTGCGGTTAGACAGATTCGTCGGAATCACCGGCGTCGGCAACCTGCGGCGCAACCGGGCGGCCCGCCTGCAACAGCACCAGCGAATCAATGAGTTCGATGGAGGCATCTTCCATTTCCACAACGATCCGGTCGATCTTCGACACGGCGTAGTTATAGAAGAATTGCAGGATGATCGCCACAATAAGACCAAACGCCGTAGTCAGAAGCGCCACCTTGATACCACCGGCCACAAGACTCGGCGAAATGTCGCCCGCCGACTCAATGGCGTCAAAGGCCTCGATCATACCGACAACCGTTCCAAGGAACCCGAGCATCGGGGCAAGACTGATGAAAAGCGAAAGCCAGACCAGCCCACGCTCCAGAAAGCTCATCTCGATCGAGCCATAGGACACGACGGCCTTTTCAACCGCATCGATGCCCTCGTCGTGGCGCAAAAGGCCTGCCTGGAACACGGCGGCAACAGGACCGCGCGTCTTTGCGCAAATCTCCTCGGCTGCGGAAACACCGCCCTCATCGAGCGAATGCTTGACGCCAACGATGAATTTTCGGGTGTTGATGTCGGCCCGGTTGAGCGTGATAATGCGCTCAAACGCAATAGCAAGCCCGATGATTAAGCAGATCAAAACGGGCCACATCCACTGGCCGCCCTCATTAAAGCGCTCTACAAGAACGTTGATAACGCCCCCATCTGAGGCCGCGTCCTGCAAAAGCAATACCATCAAGTTGGGAAGAGTCATGGATTGGTTCCTCCGGAAAACACGGTGTTTCGGTTACAAAGTAAATGAATGTATGGAAGGCGGCGCATTATGTGCAATACCCCCGATATCCGGCGTCTGTGCAATGTTTAAAGAACGCTTGCCGGACATCGCTATGCAGAAACATGCCGAAGCCCGAATCGCCGTACCAAGCAAGTATACCTATTGAAAAGCGAAGTGTCAACGAGGGAATGCCAAACACGCTCATTCCTGCAATTTTTTTTGTGCGAAAACCCATGCTACCGCAAGGGCGCCCCTTCGGCCCGATCCCACCATTGCATTGCTTCCTGCAATACATGATCGGCGTCGCGTATCGTTTCGTACCACATGCCCCGGTCGTACGTGCGTTGTCCGATGCGCGCCTTGACACGAGTCATCAGTATTTCCCGATCACGCTCTGCCTCCGATCGGCTGAACCACCGACCTTCCCCGTCGGCGCGGGCAAGTTCCGGGCTGCCGTCCGGCGCAACATGTATGCCATGCGTATCGAGAAAAGCCAGAAAATTATCGAATTCGTCTGTGGCGAAGGCAAAATTCTTTGCAAAATCATCTCGACGCGCCCCCCACTCTTCCTGAAAGGCCACGCCGTTCCGGTCAAGCCATGCCCGGGCAAAGGCATTATCCTGCGACTGTCCGACGACCGTCCGGGCAAAAGTCGACAGGGAATCCGGATATACGATCACGTCCGGCAGAACCCCTCCGCCCCCGAAAACGGTTCGCCCTCCGGCCGTCGTATACTTGAGAGAATCGGGCATCGTATCCTGAATCTCCGACATGGTGAGCGTTTTTTCGAGCCGGTAGCGATCGAGTTTCGTCGCGTAATAGTCGTCGGTTCGTCCAGTGGTGTACGGCGTCTGAATAAGACGCCCCGAGGGAGTGTAAAAACGCGAGATCGTAATGCGCAATGCGCTACCGTCGGGCAGTGGAAACTGCTTCTGAACAAGGCCCTTGCCGAACGTGCGTCGCCCGATAACAAGCGCCCGGTCATGATCCTGGACCGCGCCAGCCACAATTTCACTGGCCGAGGCGGAGTTTTCGTTGACAAGAACCATGAGAGGCCCCTGCTCGAAACCATCTCCGGTGCGAGCGTAGTTCTGCTGGTTGTACTCCTCATGGCGACTACGGGCCTCGACGATCATTTGTCCGTCCGTCAGAAATTCGTCGGCAATCTTCACCGCCATTTCCATGAATCCGCCGGCATTGTCGCGCAAATCGAGCACCAGGCGCTGCATACCTTGCTGGCGCAGCGCGTCCATACCCTCCAGGAATTCGGAATAGGTTGTCCGTGCAAACCGGTTCAGGCGAATGTATCCGGTCTTGTCATCCAGCATGTAGTGCGCGTCCATGGTCCAGAAAGGAATCTTGTCGCGCGTAATAACAAAATCAAGCGGTTCGTCGTAGCCGGGGCGCCGTACCGTGACTTTTACCCTCGTGCCTCGCGGCCCCTTCAGGGTGCGCTCGACATCTCCCGAGGAAAAGCCGATGGCTGACGAATCGTCCACGGCGACGATCCGATCCCCGGAGAGCATGCCCACCGACTCGCTGGGGCCGCCGGGCAACGGATTGAGCACCGCCACCGTGTCCATGCCATTCGGCCCGGCAATAATCTCGAACGCGATACCGATCCCGTCGAACGAGGCCTCAAAATCCTCCCGCACCTTCTTCATCGCTTCCGCATCGATATACATCGAATGGGGATCGAGTTCGTCGAGCATGCCGTCGATGGCGCTCTCGGCCAACTGCGAAGAAGAAACCTCCTGCACGTAACGCTCATTGATCATGAGGTACGCGTCTTCGAGTTTCCTGAGCGACTCAGCCGTATTATCCCAGGAGATAATGGAACCCAGTTCGAAACCAAGCACTATGCCCGCGACCAAAACGACTGAGCCGAAGGTCAATACCTTCCGATACTGTTTCATGGTCGATCCTTTCGTTCCGGCGGGAAAACCTCCCGTACGGAAAAGCGTGAACAGTTTTTTAATCTCCTTTTTTAATCTCCGCAGGGACTCCCGCGTAAAAGCAGAAACGCCAGCATTCGTAATACAGGAAGCGGTTACACAGGATCCCATGCACGGTTCGTTCGTGAACGTTTTATGACCACCAATAAAGAAATCGCCCGCCTTCTGAAGGAAACCGCCGCACTCATCGAGATCACCGGCGGCAACACATTCCGGGCCCGCGCTTTTGCAAGCGCAAGCCGGGCGATCGGGCGGCTGGAACAGCAGGCGGCAACCCTCGCCGCCAATGACTCCCTTGAGGAATTGCCCGGCATCGGGTCCGGCCTGGCGGCGCAAATAGGAGAGATTATCGACCGCGGCTCCTTCGATCTGTATGAGGAACTGCTCAGCGCCATCCCGCCCGGGCTCCCCGGTATCCTGCGTATCAAGGGACTTGGGGCCAAAAAAGTACGACGACTCTGGCAGGAACTGGGCATTGCCTCCGTAGAGGAACTGGAACAGGCCGCCGCCAGCGGACGCCTCGCCGATCTGAGCGGATTCGGCCCGAAAATGCAGGCGGCGATTCTCGAAAATATCGGCCTCCTTAAACAATACGAGGGGCGGCGACGATACGATCAGGCCCTGACGGAAGCTTTGCATTGCCTCGAAGCAATCCGGGGTATAGGCGAAATCAGCGAAGCCCATCTGGCGGGAGAACTCCGCCGAAGTCTCGACACGGTGGACCGTATAGTCATTGTAGCCGCGGCTCCCGTTCCCGAACAGGCCTGCCGCGCATTGGCCGGCTGGTGGACCACTATAGAAAAGGATGCGGACGACGAACACATCCTCCTGACCACGCTTCCCGACGGATTCCCTCTGCGCATCCATGTAACGACTCCGGAGCAGTATGGAGCGACACTGTGGGAAGCAACCGGATCCCCGGAGCACGTAGCCGCTGTCCGGAACCGGTGCGACCTACCCGATAACGCCTCCTCCGAACATGCATTGTTCGAGGCCGCCGGGATTCCATTCGTAGATCCGGCTATCCGGGAAAATACGGGGGAGGTTGACGCTGCCGCGCGCAACGAACTACCGGACCTGATCGAGTACGAAGATATCCGGGGCACGCTGCATAACCACTCTACCTGGAGCGACGGAATGCACACCCTGCGACAGATGATCGACGCAGCATACGCCAGAGGATACGCATACTACGGCGTATGCGATCACAGCCGATCCCTGGTCATTGCAAACGGCCTCAGCATCGAACAGGTGTACGAACAACAGCAGGAAATTCGCGAACTGAACAAGGCGTACGGAAATACCCTCCGGATATTCAGCGGTACCGAATGCGACATACTCGCGGACGGATCGCTCGATTATCCCGATGACGTGCTGGCCTCGTTCGATCTGGTCGTAGCAGCTATCCATACCCGCTTCGAAATGTCCGAAAAGGAAGCAACCGAGCGATTGATCCGGGCCATCGAAAATCCGTACACCATGATCCTTGCGCATCCGACCGGGCGTTTGTTGCTGAGGCGAAAAGGATATCCCATCCATCACGAAAAAATCATCGACGCTTGCGCAGCAAACGGGGTAGCTCTTGAACTGAACGCCAATCCATTCCGGCTTGACCTTGACTGGCGTTGGATACGGCATGCAACGGATCGCGGCGTTCCCATCTCCATCAACCCCGACGCGCATGCCATCGACCAGCTGGATTACATGAAACTGGGCGTTTTGATCGCTCGGAAAGGATGGCTGACCCCCGGACAGTGCCTGAATGCGAAAAGCCTGGACGAATTTTCATCCTGGCTCGACAGGAAACGATCCCGGCACAGCCACGAAACCATTTGATCAGAGTATCCTTGACATGAGAAAATTGATCGCCCTCTCGGCGACAATTGCCTTCTGCCTTATCATCGGCGGTGGTATCGCACTGTATTTGTCGTACAGGGCGCCTGCTCCTCCAGCACAAGCATATGTACCGGGATTAGGAGAAACAACCCGGATCGTCGTCTACGAAAACGGATCGGCGGCCATACATGCGCAGTCGGCCCGCGACGCGTACGCAGGGCTTGGGTATCTGCATGCGCAGGAACACGCATGGACCATGAATCTGTGGCAACGAACCGCCCGGGGCAACCTGTCGGCATGGCTTGGCGAAGAGCTTCTTGTACTCGACGGATTGACGAAGCGCCTCCGGTTCGCCTCGATGAGCAAAGCAGCGTACGCAGCGCTATCCCCCGAAGACCGGGGCCTCCTTGACGCGTATGTACAAGGGGTTAATGCGGTGCTCGGACAGCGCCGGGCGGAGCAATTGCACGAATTCCTCCTGCTTCGCACCGTACCGGATCTGTGGGAACCCTGGTTTCCGCTTGCGATCGAACGTCTCCTCGCATGGCTTGCCGCAGAGTTGCCGCATCCCGACTCGGTGCAGAATACTCCGGCGACGCTACGTACGCTTCATGAAGAAAATCGTCTGCTGAAGGAGTGGCTGCATCTGCACGGATTCGATCGCAGTATGGCCTGGACGATAACCGATAGCCTTGGAACGCATCTGGCCCAGCGGCAGGTGTACGGAGCATCTGCATACCCCCTGTTTCAGGAAGTAAAGATGACGTACCCGGAAGAAACCGCGATCGGGGCTACATGGATCGGCACGCCTTTCATGCCTGCCGGTCGGACAAGCGGCCGGTCATGGGCGGTATTGCCTGCAAGTACCGTATCCTTGCATGCTTCCACGGATGGCGCGCCGGCCCCCGCATACGAATATGAAAAATGGACGACCGCCGAAGGGCAGGAAGTGGCGATGCGCTTCCGACGAGACCGGGACGGCCTTTTTCTTGCGCCGGATTCCCTGCTTCCGGCGGCGAATTCTTCCCGGGATATGCGCGAAATCCGGGATAGTACGAGAACCGGTCTGTTTCTGACATGGTCGGGCTGGGAGCCCGTAAGCGACGCCGCAGCCTGGTTCGGGTTATTGTCCGGTTCGAATGCGCCGTTTGCGCTACAGGACGGAGATGGACTCGTCCTGTCCGGAAACGACCCGGTCCGCATCACAGGAACCCCCTTGTTCGTTACCCGGGACGCAGAGGTAACGGCCATAAGCAATAATTCATGGTCCGCCATGGCGGCAAAACGCCTTGCGGAACTTGCAACGAGCGAACCCGGCCCCAGGGAAAACCCGGCGGGGACAGGCGATCTGCGGAGCACGTGGGCGGCAAACATTACGCCCCGGCTGATCGATATCGTCTCGGCTGACGGAGAAGATAAACACCCTGCTCTTGTTGCAGACGCACTGACCTACCTGCGAAATTGGGAATACACGTTCGATAAAGCCAGCATCCCTGCAACGATCATGGACACATGGGCCAGCCTGTATTTCGACAGTACGGGAACGTGGCCGGGCCCAGGACCGGATAGCGCTGCTTTTGGACGATCCGGTCCGGAGACGCATGAAATCGCATACCGGATCATGGAGCGGACGGTAACACGCCTCGCCGCACAATTCGGGACGGGGCTGGAAGAGTGGCGATGGGAAAAAGCACAGCCGCATCGGTATTATTTCCCGGTATGGTCTGCGGGCAATATATCTGTTGAAAAGAAAAGCAGCGCCGCGGCAACCCGTTACGCACCGATTCTTCTTCCCGGATCCGGCCATGTAACCACGTTACAGTACGGCGCATCGCTATTCGACAGGGAGCCGCCCGCCCCGGCCCAGTGGGAAGCATGGATTTCCACCTCCGCATGGAATGCTTTTCGCTATCGCGCCCGCCGCTTCCCGGTACACCGCCCTTTCGGGAAATATCTCGTTTCGGAGGGCGCACCCGAGCCCGCTGTCCTGTATGCGGATAGGACGAGCGAGGAAATAGAGGAACCGATACGATACGTCACCACACTCCTTCCCGAATAATGGCATGTCGTCCAACGCACGCATATATGTAGGCATAGACGCCGGCGGCTCCAAAACAGAGTTAGTGGCGGCAAAAGTACAGGGAAAAGAACTCCTTAACCTGTTCGGCCCCTGCGGAAACCCCGCTCGCGTGGGATTCAAGGAATCGGCGGATGTGCTTACAGACTTGATAGTACAGGCTATCGAACGCCTTCACGGAGAGTCCATCGCCTCTATATGCGCCGGCGTAGCCGGGGCAGGGCGCCCGCAGGATCAGCGCCTGCTCTATGAAGGCATTCGGGCCCGGCTAAGGGATCGTATCCCGACATCCGCGCGCGATATTCCGGTACAGGTTACGCACGACAGCCTCATCGCCCTGGAAGCCGCCTTCGAAGGCGAGAGCGGGATTATGGTGGTTTCCGGTACAGGCACCGTATGCCTGGCGCGCACAAACTCGGGCGAATTCTTGCGGGCCGGGGGATGGGGCTACCTCATAGGCGACGAGGGAAGCGGATATGCGCTCGGGGCCGCCGGCCTGCGCGCCGTGGCGCATGCATTCGACGGTGGACCGGATACGGCGCTACGCAACCTTCTCGCGGCGTCCGGAGATGTAACAAGCGAGGAAGACCTCTTCGAGGTGGTGTACAAGAAAAAAACGCCCCTGCAACAATTCGCCCGCATCGTGATACAGGGAGCGTGCGACGGGGACGCCGTCGCCGAAGCGATCGTCCGGAAACATATTGCCCTGCTCACCGAGCAAGTATGCTGGCTTGTCGATCGGTGTTCAGCGATACGTCCCCGGATCACTCTGCTGGGCGGACTGGCGAATAATCCGTTCTTCCGCCAACGCCTCTCCGACGCCCTGCTCGAGCGTCTGACCGGATGGGAATGCATGCAACCGCTGAACCGGCCCGTCATCGGCGCATGGCGCATGGCGAGCGACATGACGCAGGACGAAAAGGCCGCAAGTTCGGAAAAAGGAGCGGGCGTCTGACGCCCCGCAGTCCTATTCGTTCGGATATCGAACGCGTTCGACCAGGTCCCTGACGGAAAGCGGAGAATCGGGGGTACACAGAGAGACCCCTATCATAACCGCAAAATTAAGCAGCATGCCAATCACACCGACGCCCTGCGCGCCGACGCCAAGGAAGTGGTCAAGCACCGGCTCGTCCATCCCCGGAATCACGTTCTGCGCCCGCATGAGCGCAATCATCACGAAGGTAAAGACCAGGCCAATACTCATGCCGGCGATCGCACCCTGCTTGTTTGCGCGCTTCCAGAAAATACCCAGTACGATGACCGGGAAAAACGAGGCGGCGGCCAATCCAAAGGCAAAGGCCACTACCTCGGCTACGAAGCCCAGCGGATACACGCCGAGCACGCCCGCCACCACAACCGCGAGAAAGATCATGGCCCGGCCTACAAAAAGGCGGCGTTTTTCGGAAGCCTGGGGGTTTATGACCGACCCGTAAATGTCGTGCGCCAGCGCCGAGGAAATAACAAGCAACAGGCCGGACGCCGTGGATAGCGCCGCCGCAAGTCCGCCTGCCGCCACAAGGGCCACGACAACCGCCGGCAACCTTGCTATTTCGGGCGTTGCAAGAACAATGATATCGCGATTGATCGCTTCAAGGAGTTGGTCTGCCGTTTGTATTCCCCCTTCGGGAATTGTCACCAACCCGGTAGCCGCCCAATTCTGCATCCAGCTCTGCTCGGCAATGGCCGGCCCCAGTTCCGCAAACTGCTGCAAAATGTGATATTTGGCGAACATGGCCACCGCAGGCGCCGTCGTGTAGAGGATCCCGATAAAAAGCAGGGCCCAGAATGCCGACCAGCGCGCCGCCTTCACGTTCTTGACCGTATAGAACCGGACAATGACGTGCGGCAACCCCGCCGTCCCGGCCATCAGACAAAGCGTAATGGCAAACACATTCAGCTTGGAGAGACCAGTGAACGGATTCGAATAACTCGACAGTCCCAGATCGTGCTGAATGGCGTTCAGCTTGGGAAGAATCTCTTCCATGGCAAGCTGGGGCACCGGATTTCCCGTGAGCAGCAGCGCAATGGCGATAGCGGGAACCGTATAGGCGAAAATGAGCACGCAATACTGCGCCACTTGCGTATACGTGATTCCCTTCATGCCGCCAAGAACCGCAAAAAACGCCACGACAACCATGCCGATGGCCACGCCCAGTTCGAACGGGATCTCCAGAAAACGTCCAAACGCCACGCCGACGCCCGCCATCTGCCCGGCTACATACGTGAAGGAAACGAAAATGGCGGCGATGGCGGCCACAACGCGCGCCGCCTGCGAATAGTACCGCACGCCGACGAAATCGGGTACGGTGTATTGTCCGAACTTACGCAGGAACGGCGCCAGAAGAAGGGCCAGCAACACATATCCCCCCGTCCATCCCATCAAATAGACCGCCCCGTCGAAACCCATGAACGAGATCAGGCCGGCCATGGAAATAAACGAGGCGGCGCTCATCCAGTCTGCAGCGGTCGCGGCCCCGTTGGCGATGGCGGGAACGCCTTGCCCGGCTACATAGAAACCTTTGGTTGACTTGACCCGGCTCCGGTAGCCGATATACAAATAGGCAGCGAAGGTAATGCCGACCGTAACCCAGGTCCAGGCTTGAATACTCATAGCCTATCCCTCGTTTGCCGGTGCTGGCGCCATATCCTCTTCGGTATCGGCTTCAAGGGTCGCCTGACGGTCGGCGCGTCCGCTGAGCAGCGCGTACAGAAAAATCAACAGAATAAATACGTAAATGGACCCTTGCTGCGCCATCCAGAAACCGAACGGCATATCTCCGAAGGATATCCGGTTGAGTTGCTCGACAAAGAGAATACTGCATCCAAAGCCGGCGACAGCCCAGACAAAAAGTAGTAAACCGGTTCGCCGAAGCTGTCGGCGCCAGTAGGCCTTGGCGACATGCATGGGGATATTATACCTCGAGCGATTTCAGGTACTCGAGACTCTGCTGGATGGAAATAAGCGCATCGGTATGCTCGTACTCGATGATATACTCCTCCACCCCCTGTGCTTCGGCTGCCTGAACGATGGCAGGAAAATCGATCATTCCCATGCCCACGGGTACATTCGTTTCGAGCGGCGCGTGTCCGCTCAAATCGCCCAGCTCGGTGCCTTCCCGCATATCTTTCATATGATACAGCGGGAAACGTCCCGGATATTTTTCGATCAGGGCCACCGGGTCCGCGCCGGGCCACTTGACCCAGAATACGTCCAGTTCCACGTCCACCACGCCCGGCTCGGTGTTTTCCATGAAGCGGTCGAAGAGCGTGCCGCCCCCTTCCGCCTCGCGAAATTCGTAACCGTGGCAGTGGTACGCGAAACGCAATCCCTCCGACTTGAGCGCTTCGCCGGCTGCCGTAAAGTCGGCGATAGCTCGGTCGATATCGTCCACATCGAAGTCGCCCTCGTGCGGAATCCAGGCGACAGCGACCCAGGGAGACCCCAGGGCATGCGCGTCCTCCGCAACCGCTCCGATATCGCCGGCGACCCGCTCGTACCCAGCGTGCATGCTTCCCACCGAAAGACCCGCATCGTCCAGCAAGACCCGGAGATCGGCGGCCGGCATGTCACTCATGTTGTAGGTCTCTACCCGGTCGAACCCCGCCTCGCGAACGGCGCGCAGCGTACCGGCAAGATCCATGTCGATCTCGTTTCGAACGCTGTACAACTGTACGCTGATGGGCGTATCGATCCCCGCGGAAGCAGACGCATCGGTGTCCGGGGCAGGAGCAACGTCTTCTTCCTGCCCGCCACAGCCGACAAGGGGTAGTACGGCCGGCGCGGCTATCGCCGAGCCCATCCGGGTCAAAAAATCTCTTCGTGTAGTCATGGTAGACGGATGGTTTGAGAAAATGTTACACGTCGCAAAGCGCAACCGCTTCGCGCAAACTGACGAGCGGCGTACGCGAGGGGATGAATTCCTGGCCGACATAGCCATCGTACCCTGTCTCGCGGATCGCCCGCATGATTGCAGGGTAGTTCAGCTCCTGGGTTTCGTCTATTTCGTTTCGGCCCGGATTGCCCCCGGTATGATAATGTCCGATGTACTCGTGATTTTCGCGGATCGTGCGAATGACATCCCCCTCCATGATCTGCATGTGATAGATGTCATATAGCAGCTTAAAGCGTTCGGAGCCAACCCGTTTCACCAGCTCGACGCCCCACTCCGTACGATCGCACATGTAATCGGCATGGTCCACCTTGCTGTTGAGCAACTCCATGCATATCGTGACGCCGTGCCGCTCCGCATCGCCCACGACCTGCTGGACGCCCTGGACACAGTTCTCCAGCCCCGTTTCGTCATCCATGCCCCGGCGATTGCCGGAAAAACAGATAATGTTCGGGAAACCGGCTGCGGCCACCTGAGGGATCAGTTCCTTGAACCCGGCTATGAACCGTTCGTGAAACTCCGTCCGGTTGAACCCGTCCGGAATCGAGGTCGGCCCGTTCGCCAATGCACACACGAGGCCATATTCCTTGACGACAGGAAATTCCTCCACGTTCAGCAACTCTACGGAGTGCATCCCGATGGACCGGGCGCCGGCGCTCAATTGCTCCAGCGTGAGGCCGGAATAACACCACCGGCATACGGAATGCTTAAGGCCCGCATTGCGCGCACGGGATGAAAGGCGGGAAGCGCCGCTCGAGGCTTCGAGCGCGGTTGGCGCCGCCAGAGCGGAACCGGCGGCCACTGCGGCGCCTGTTCTGAGAAATGTTCTTCGCTTCATATCGTTATCGATTTTGGCTGCTTGCAACCAGCTCCTCAACCACGCCCGGATCAGCGAGGGTGGACGTGTCGCCGAGGTTCTGATATTCGTTGGCTGCTATTTTACGAAGAATTCGGCGCATAATCTTGCCGGATCGCGTTTTTGGCAACGCGGGCGCAAATTGAATGCAGTCGGGTTTAGCGATCGGACCAATTTCCTTGCGCACATGCTGCACGAGTTCGGCGCGCAACGCCTCGCTCGAATCAATCCCCGCCACAAGCGTCACGAATCCGTAGATGCCTTGTCCCTTGATATCGTGGGGGAACCCGACCACGGCGGCTTCCGCCACCTGACTGTGCGATACAAGCGCACTCTCGATCTCCGCAGTACCCATCCGGTGCCCCGACACATTGAGGACATCGTCCACGCGGCCCGTGATCCAGTAATACCCGTCCTCGTCCCGGCGACATCCGTCCCCCGTGAAATACTTGCCCTCGAACCGGCTGAAATACGTCTGGACAAACCGGTCGTGATTCCTGTAGACCGTGCGCATCTGGCCCGGCCACGAATCCCCGATGGCCAGCAACCCTTCGCCCGGGCCTTCCTGCACGACCCCATCCGGATTCAATAATTCGGGACGGATCCCAAAAAAAGGAAGGGTTGCCGAACCGGGTTTCCGGTCGATGGCCCCAGGCAACGGCGCAATCATAATGCCGCCGGTCTCGGTTTGCCACCAGGTGTCGACCACCGGACAACGCCCCCGCCCCACCGTGTCATGGTACCATTTCCATGCTTCCGGATTAATAGGTTCGCCCACGGTGCCCAGCACCCGGAGCGAGCTCCGATCCGTACGCGTAACGTAGGCGTCGCCTTCGCGCATCAGCGCGCGAATGGCGGTCGGGGCCGTGTAGAAAATGGTGACCCGATGCCGGTCCACCACTTCCCAGAGCCGCGACGGGTCGGGCCAGGTCGGCGTACCCTCGAAAAAGACCTGGGGAATACCGTTAAGGAGAGGGCCGTACACCATATAGGTATGCCCCGTAATCCATCCTACGTCGGCGGTACACCAGAAAATGTCGTCTTCGTGGCAGTCGAACACGTACTGGTGCGTAAGCGAGGCATACACCAGATAGCCTCCGGTCGTATGCAGTACGCCTTTCGGCTTGCCGGTCGAACCCGACGTATACAAAATAAAAAGAGGGTCCTCCGCATCCATTTCCTCCGGATCGCAATCGGCGTCCACCTGCTCGCGCGCCTCGTGATACCAGAGATCGCGTCCTTCCACAAGCGAAGCTCCCGATCCGGTACGCCGGACGACCACCACCGCCTCTACATCCGGACAGCGTTCAAGCGCCTTGTCGGCATTCTGCTTGAGCGGCACTTTCCTGCCGCCGCGCACCCCTTCGTCGGCGGTAACGAGTACCGTCGAATCGCAATCGAGAATGCGGTCTGCGAGAGAATCCGGTGAAAAACCCGCAAACACCACGGAGTGTACGGCGCCGATCCGGGCGCAGGCCAGCATCGCGTAGGCCGCTTCCGGGATCATCGGCAAATAGATTGTCACGCGATCCCCTTTCCGCACGCCGGCGCGCTTGAGCACATTCGCGAATACGCACACCTCACTGTGCAGTTCGCGCCAGGAAATATGGCGCGGGGCGTCGTCCGGATCGTCCGGTTCGAAGATAAACGCCGTGCGATCCCCATGTTCGGCAAGATGCCGGTCCACGCAATTGTAGCACGCATTCAGGGTTCCTCCCTCGTACCAGCGGATGTACAAATCGTCGCTTGCCCAGGAAACATTCCGGACGGCGTCAAAGGGACGAAACCAGTCGATGCGGGCGGCCTGTTCCCCCCAGAACCCTTCCGGGTCGGCTATGGATCGACGGTAGAGGGTATCGTACGCCTCGCGGGAGGAAATCCATGCCTTTTCCCTGAAAGCGGCGGACGTCGGATACAAATCCGCCTGTCCGGAATACGCAGCAGTTACCTGATCGCTCATTGATCGTTTATCCGGTTCGTTGTACAACTCCCTAACCTACTAAACCTATGGCAATTCGTCCAATCCGTTTCACTAAGATACGCCGATTACGTCCGCAACGAATGGCGATGCTTGCACGGCCATGCAATGGGAGATTGTTTTCAGGCTGGGGATTCCTCATGGATCCGGACGTCCGCGCCGTGCAAGCGGGCCGGGACGTATCCCGCCACGGCGTTGCATACATAGAGCGCGTCCGCGCGACGCAAATCCTCGGGAAACAGCACACCTTCCTCCAAATCGCTGCGCGTCTCCAGAAGGAAACGCCGGTATACCCCCGGAAGCGCTCCGGAATCCACGGGGGGCGTAATGCGCCGGGAACCGAATTCCGCGACGATATTCGTGCGCGAGCCCTCGGCCACTTCTCCTCGCTCGTTCAAAAAAATCACCTCGTCGAACCCCTCCCGTACCGCCTCTCGGTGCAGGCGGTCGTAGCGCTCCCGGTATGTTGTTTTGTGGCGGCGGTACGGATCGGAGGAATCGATACGTACGCCGGCAAGACAAAGACGCCATATCCCGGGTGCATGCGCCCCGTCCAGCGGATGCACGGAGACCTCGATGCGCCCGGCGGCATCCACCGTGGCGCGAATCCTGCCCGTTCCCTGTACGCAAGCGGCGTCCGCCACACACCGGCGAAAGGCTTGCTCGTCGAAATCGTACCCCAGGATTCGGGCAGACGTACGCAGGCGATCCGTATGTCTCTCAAGAAGCGCAATAGCGCCATCCCCACAGCGCATGGTTTCGATCAGCAAAGGGGGAAGCCTATCCCCTGTGGGCCCCCGCTCCCGCAACAGATCCGAAGGGGACGAAGCGACGGAAGAACCGTATCCCGGCGGCGCCGCGCTCGAACCGGTCAGAAATCCGGCCTTGAGCAAGCACTCCTCGTATTCTTCTTCCGGAACGGAATCCCACACGAGGCCGCTGCCGACGCCCAGCCGCGCTTCCCCGGACAGCACCTCGGCCGTTCTGATCGCGACATTGAAAACCGCGCGGTCCCTGTGCATATACCCTACGGCGCCGCAATACGCGCCGCGCGGCTCCGATTCGCAGCGACGGATAATATCCATGGCCCTTACTTTGGGCGCGCCGGTCACGGAACCGCATGGAAACAATGCCGCAAAAATATCCTGCGTAGCCGCACCCGGAGACAGACGTCCCCGGACGGACGTGGTCATCTGAATAAGGGTTTCGTACCGTTCCGTGCTGAACAGGTCCGTCGTATGCACCGAGCCCGGCTCGCAGCATTTGGACAAATCGTTACGGAGCAAATCAACGATCATGACATTCTCGGCGCGATTTTTTTCGTCCTTCTCCAGCCACTGCTCGAATGCCGTGTCTTCCGAAGCATTGCGTCCCCTGGGCACCGTGCCTTTCATGGGCCGGGTGATTACGGCGTCGCCCCGGCGATCAAAGAATAATTCGGGCGAGCAGCTGAGTACCTGTACAGGTCCGGCGTCAAGCCAGGCTGCGTACGGCACCGGCTGACGACGCAGCAGGGCCTGAAACAGGAGCCATGGCTCGCAGGGAGGCGCAAAGGACATCGGACCGGTGATATTGACCTGATAGACGTCGCCTTCCCGGATATGCTCCTGGACAGTCCTGACGAGAGAAAGATAGTGCGCCGGATCGTACGCGAAGCGCGCGGGAAGCGGAACCGGAAGGGAAGAAAAATCGGACGGGACGCCGTCAGGCGCCCATGCCCGGCGATCGGTAAAGGCGGCCATCCATACGAGGGGCGTGCGGGGCGGCTTGCATCGCATCGCCCGATCGAATGCAGGCGCCGCCTCGTATGCCACAAAACCGGTCACATGCAGCCCGTCTTCCGCGGCCCGGCAGGCCTTGTCCAGCACGGGGCGCACCTCGTCCAGCGCGTAGGCCGCGAATGTTTGCTGCAACCCTTGCAAAACCGCCCCTCCGCAGCCGTTCCATCCGGGTCCCAGAACAACCTTTCCGGGCGCTGCCCCGGCGCGTTCGTCGCAAGATGAAAGCAATTCCTTTGCCCCGCTCATACCGCGCTACAAAACAGATGTACGGAATGTCGCTTGTGTATGGATGTGCTCAATTTTCAGAACCTTGATAGCATAGTTGTTCACGAGGCAACCGATACCGCCGCATAATAGCCGTCCCGCTCTTCGAACCAGGCTTCCCAAAGGCGGCCATCGGCATCCTGAACGGTCGCTCGCCCTCCCTCGAAATCCACATCGAGGCGAAGTTTCTTCGGGGAATACCCCAGCCCCCTGTGCATGGCCTTGAGGGTTGCCTCTTTCAGGGTCCAGCATAAAATGTTCGCCCGTTCCCTGTCGAGAGGAAGCACATCCGTCAAGGGCGGTTCGTCGGGGTGCAACATGTATTGCTCAAGTTCGGGAAAGCGCGGCGCTATCCGCTCGATATCCACCCCGATCCGGCGTGGAGACGCGGCGGCAACAGCCCAATCCCCGGAATGGGAGATGGAAAGATACAATCCCCCCGCAGCGACCTCAACGACGCCGCTTTCCGCCACCCTTAGCGCCACCTCGGCGGGCGCAACGTCAAGGCGCTCGGACAAGAGCAAGCGGGCGGCCGCCCTGCCCAATACGAATTCCCTGCGGCGCTTCGGGCCGGCAAACGCCTCGACGCGTTGGAGTTCCTCCGCGGAAAGCAAGGCCCGCATCCTGTCCCCATCTCCATCTTCGGAGTGGAGATAGCGTATCGCGACATCCACGGGCAGATGGTTCATTGGAAGGGGTTCAGACGCGCGGCTCTTCTCAAGGATACTCTGATTAAATCCGCAAAGTATCCTCAACCCTTACCGCCGACTATGTCATCCAGGGTGTCGTCCGCCAGGGTGAACATTTCGCTCAGAATGCGCTGGCGCAACTGCTGCATATTCTCGACCCGCTGCGATAGTGCCCTTTCTATCTTTCTTTTCGCCTCCTCGCGCACATCGTCAGGGAGTGTACGGTCATGCCTGAATTCGTATTTCTCAATGGTAAAGGACGCTATATCGCGCATGTTATCCGCTATAATATCGGTATCGAACGAACTTTCAATACCTGCCGGCGCCACTGCCTCTTCTTCCTGTTCCTGCCTGTCGCTCTCATCGAGTTCGCCAATCGCCTCGGCTTGCGAAGCGCGAATCGCAATGAGCTGATCGAAACCACTGACCGAAAAGACTTCGTACACCTGCTTCGAGAGGGAACAGAGCGCCAGTTTCACATCCTCCCCCCTGAGTTGCTTGGCGATCGACACGATAACCCGCAAGCCCGCACTACTGATATAGTTTACCTGCTCGAAGTCGAGGACCAGAATCTGGTTGTCGCCGTGGAGCCCGGACTCCAAAGCCTCTTGAAACCCGGAAGCGCTGCCGCTATCGATGCGTCCCGATATTTGAGCGATTGCGATTCCTTCTTTCTGTACCCAGGCGACATCGACAGCCATTGTATTTTCCTTCGGTTATTGGTGAGCGTTGTGTCCGGACTAACTTGCATTTTAGGACTCTGCACCGTCTAAAGCAAGGCTTGTTCTTTGGAGGCCTGTTTGGAGAAAGTCCGGAACCGGCGCGATCCGGCGACGGGGCGCCCGAAGGACCTCGCGCCGGCCCGGACGCTGCGCAGAACCCTCGGACGAAAGAAACTGCCGCCCGTCGTTCCAACCGGGCAAAATAGAGACCCCGAAACAAGCCGTCCGGTCACGCGCCGGAGGCCCTGATAATCCGTTTTTATTCCCTGTTTGAGTAATTTCTATACCTTTTCTATACCATTTCTATACCTTTTCGGTATAGTTTTTACTCAAAACGGTACAGGACGCGCTGATTAAGGACACGCTGATTACGTCCGCAAATCTCAGAGGCTGCAAAAAAGACGGCCCAACTTTTTCGGACCATTTCTCGTACATTCCGGCAAGTATCCCTTTTTCACCGGGCAATCCATGTCGTATTTCGTAGGTATAGACGTTTCGACCACAGCGACGAAGGCGCTCGTGATCGACGAACAAGGCACAGTCATACAAACGGCGTCCACAGAATACGCCTTCGAAACGCCGCACCCGCAATGGAGCGAACAGGCCCCTTCCTTGTGGTGGCATGGCGCGACGGAAAGCATACGCAAGGCCCTTGCCGGAGCGGATATCCCCGGCAAGGAAGTGACCGCCATCGGACTGACGGGTCAGATGCACGGTCTTGTCTTACTGGACGCCGAGGGCCGCGTACTACGCCCTGCGATCCTTTGGAACGATCAGCGCACCTCCGCCGAATGCAACGAAATCATTGAACGGGTGGGGCGCGCGGAACTGATTGCGCGCACGGGCAACGACGCGCTGACCGGATTCACCGCCCCGAAGATCCTGTGGGTCCGCCGCCACGAACCGGCGATCTTCGACAAAGTCCGGCAAGCGCTTCTCCCGAAAGATTATGTGCGCTTTCTACTCACCGGAGAGTACGCGACGGATCGGGCGGGTGCAGCGGGCACGCTATTGCTCGACGTGCGCAAGCGCGACTGGTCAAGCGAAGTGCTTGCAAAACTCGACATCCCCTCCCAATGGCTCCCCCCTACGCACGAAGGCCCGGACATCACGGGAACGCTTTCCGCCGAGGCCGCGGAAGCCACCGGCCTGGCCGCCGGAACCCCGGTAGTCGCGGGCGGCGGCGACCAGAGCGCGCAGGCCGTGGGGGTCGGAGCGGTGCAGGAAGGCATCGTGGCGCTCACGCTCGGAACATCCGGGGTGGTGTTTGCTTCCGTGAACAAACCCTTTATCGACCCGGAGGGGCGCCTGCATTCCTTCTGTCACGCGGCGCCGGATACCTGGCACCTGATGGGCGTCATGCTTTCGGCAGCGGGAAGTTTGCGATGGTACCGGGACACCCTCTTTCCGAACACGTCATGGGACGATCTTCTCGATCCCGCGCAGGAGGTGCAACCCGGCGCGCAAGGACTCCTTTTTCTTCCCTATCTGACCGGAGAACGTACCCCCCATGCCGATCCCATGGCGCGCGGCGCCTTTGTCGGATTAACGGTCCGCCACGAAAGCAAACACATGACCCGCTCCGTGCTTGAAGGCGTTGCCTTCGGCCTGCGAGACAGCTTCGAGATTATGCGGAGCGCCGGCCTGACGTCCATCGAGCAGGTGCGAATATCCGGCGGCGGCGCTCGCAGCGCACTCTGGAGAAGCATTCTTGCGGATGTGCTGGAAACAGAATTGGTCACCGTCAATACTACGGAAGGAGCCGCATTCGGCGCCGCGCTGCTCGCCGGCACAGGCGTCGGAGCCTGGCGCGATGTCCACGAGGCTTGCGGCGCTACCATCCGCGTGACGGGGAATACTCCCGTGAATCCGGAAACGGCGGCGCGCTATCGTCCCTTTTATCGTGCATACCGTGACCTCTACCCTGCCCTGCGCGATTCTTTCCGAACCATAAGCGACTCGTAAAAGATGCAAGGCGTGGGCTGCCCATGCCTCGCCCCCGCTTGCATTGCCAACGGCTACCCGCCTTGTTCATCAGCAAAATCAGCATGCGCCACCAGATTTCGCTCGAATATGCCGGGATACATGTGGATCCGGTATACCGCAATCTCGCCCCTGCGCAGCTTTACGAGCATATCATCCGACAGGAACCCGCCGCGATCGTGGACAGTGGGGCTATCGCCATCCGATCCGGCGACAAGACAGGACGCAGCCCCGCCGACAAGCGGCTTGTAAAACACCCCGACAACATCCGGGACATCTGGTGGGGGCCCATCAATATTGAACTGGATCACCATACCTACCTCGTCAATCGGGAACGGGCCATTGATTTCTTCAACACAAAAGATCATTTGTATGTCCTGGACGGGTATGCCGGATGGGACCCGGATCACCGGATCAAGGTGCGCATCGTTTGTTCACGGGCGTACCATGCCCTTTTCATGCACAATATGCTGATCCGGGTTCCTGAGGAAGACTTGCCGCATTTCGGGGAACCGGATTATACGATCTTCAATGCCGGCGAATTTCCCTGTAACCGGCTCACCTCGCATATGACCTCGAAAACCAGCGTCGATCTCAGTTTCGAGGACCGGGAAATGGTTATCCTCGGAACAGCGTATGCAGGAGAAATGAAAAAGGGCGTCTTCACCATCATGAATTACCTGATGCCGAAAGAGCATGTGCTGTCGATGCACTGCTCGGCCAACGAGGGCGCGGAGGGAGACGTTACCCTGTTCTTCGGTCTTTCCGGCACCGGCAAAACCGCGCTTTCCGCCGATTCCCGCCGTCGCCTGATCGGGGACGACGAACATGGATGGGGAGAAAACGGCGTTTTCAATATAGAGGGCGGCTGTTACGCCAAGGTGATCAATTTATCCCGTGAAGAAGAACCGGAGATTTACGACGCGATCCGCTACGGGACCATTCTCGAGAATGTGGTATACGACGAAGTCACCCGGGCGGTGGATTTTGCCGATACGAGCATCACCGTCAATACGCGAGCCTCGTACCCTATCGAATATATCGCTAACGCGAAGACGCCTTGTACCGGAGGGCATCCGCACAATATTATCTTTCTGACCTATGATGCGTTCGGCGTCCTGCCTCCGGTAGCCAAGCTGACTCCCGGACAGGCCATGTACCATTTTATCAGCGGGTACACGGCAAAAGTGGCGGGCGCCGAACAAGGCGTGAAGGAACCCCAGGCCACCTTTTCGGCGTGTCTGGGCGCAGCGTTCATGGTATGGCATCCCGGCAAGTACGCAGAGTTGCTGGCCGAAAAGATGCGTGCGCACGGCGCCGACTCATGGCTCGTAAACACCGGATTCACCGGGGGACCGTACGGCGTCGGAAAACGCATCGCCCTTGCCCACACGCGCCGGATCATCGATTCGATCCACGACAGGTCGCTGCGCGCGCAGCCCATGCGAACCGACCCGGTCTTCGGATTTGCCGTGCCGACCGCATGCCCCGGCCTGCCCGCCACCCTCCTTTCCCCACGCACAACCTGGGCCAGCGAAGAAGCATACGACCGGCAGGCGCGCGATCTGGCGAACCGTTTCGCAGAAAACTTCGAACGCTACAGGGACGAGGCGTCCCCGGATATGCTCGCAGGCGGGCCAGCCTTGTAAAAGGCATAGCCCAGGCTACGTAACGACGTGCGTATCCACGTTTTCTTCCCCCTCCGAACGCGCAATAATTGCTGCCCCGCACGAATCGCTGTACACATTCACGGCGGTTCTGAACATGTCGAGCGGACGGTCTATGGCGAGCATGGCGCCCACGATGAATGCCGGACCCGCTCCGGTCAGCCCCACTGCTTCCAATACAATAAAAATCACCACCAGGCCTGCGGAGGGAATGGCGGCGGCGCCTATCGAGGCCAGTAACGCCGTAAACACGACGATCACCTGGTCCGTGAAACCCAGCGTTACGCCCAGCGCCTGGGCAATGAAAATCGCCCCGAGACACTCGTAGAGCGCCGTGCCATCCATATTTATCGTAGCGCCCATCGGCAGCGTAAAGGACGACACGCGGTTCGATACGCCTACCCTCGTTTCTACCGTCTGCATCGTCACAGGGAGCGTGGCGCCCGACGAAGCCGTCGAGAACGCCGTAACGAGCGGCTCGATCATGTTCCGGAAATGCACGATCGGGTTTATTCGCCCGAGGAAGAAGAGCACCAAAGGCAGCGTTACGAACAGGTGAATCGTCAGCCCCAGGGACAGGACGAACATATAGAGACCCAGCGCCCCGAACGTTTCAAAACCCGTACGCCCCACCAGCGTGGCGATAAGGCCGAAAACGCCAATGGGCGCCACCATGATTACTCCGGTGGTGAGTTTCATCATGGCCTGAAACGCCGCATCGAAAAAATTCCGCAGCGTGGTCTGGGGCTTCTCCGGCAACCCTACGATGGACAGGCCCAGAATGATGCTGAAGAAGATAATAGCAAGCATCTGCGTACTTGCCGCCGCCTCGACCACATTGGCCGGTACGATATCCATGAGAATATCCACCGCGGAACTGGGCGTTCTGATGTCGGGCATATCGGCCTGGAGAGCATTCGCCACATCGGTCTTTTCGCCCGGACGAAAGACATTCACCAGAATCAGTCCACTGGTGATGGCCAGCAGACTCGTCAACACATAGTACCCGAGGGTTTTGGAGAATAGCCGCCCTACGGCGCGTCCGCTGCCTACCGACGCAACCCCCGCCACAATGGATGTGAACACAAGGGGAACGATGACCATGCGAAGCAACTTCATGAACAATTGTCCAATCCATTCCACGTTATCGGCGAGGGGTTCCCCTCCTATCATACCGGCCCCGATACCGATCGCCATCGCGATCAGGATCTGCCAGTGCAGCTGTTTCCACCAAACCTTTCCGGTTGCTATGAGATTCATGATAGTTCGTTATGGAATCGGTTAGGGATACTCTGAATCAAGTCCGCAAAGCCCGGAGGCTGCGAGGAGTGGTTCTGATCAGTGTATCCTTGGGATATGCCCATCGGGTACCCGGCCCGCGCGGACTGTGCTCACGAAGCAACCAATGTAGCGATTCGCATCCTGCAAGGCAAAGAATCGGAACGACGCCGCAGGCAGACAACTGCCGCAGCAGGCGCCGCTATCCGAGATTAACCAGAGGAACCAGGGCGTACCCTATAAGGGTGACCAGGAAAATAAAAAGGACATTAAGAAAAATACCGGCGCGCGCCATACGGGGAATCGTCACATACTCGCTGCTGTATACGATGGCGTTGGGAGGCGTCGCTACGGGCAGCATGAATGCACAACTCGCGGCAAGTACAGCGGGCACGGCAAACACCAGAGGAGACTGGCCGAGACCAATCCCGACAGAAGCCACGATCGGCAGAAATGCAGCAACCGTTGCGATATTGCTGGTCAATTCCGTCAGAAAAATGATCGTCGTTGCAATGGCCAGAATAATCAGGAAAATCGGCCAATGCTCGATAAGGCCGGCCTGCGCGCCAAGCCAGGTTGCAAGCCCGGTGTTATTGATCGCCGCAGCAAGACTCAAGCCGCCGCCGAACAGAATGAGCAAGCCCCATGGCAACCGTTCGGCGTCGTTCCACTCGAGCAGAAACACCCTTTTCGGAACATCGACCGGCAACAGAAAAAACAGCAGCCCCACTCCCATGGCGATTCCTGCATCCGACAGACCGGGAATCGTCGGAGCGAGAAGGGGGCGTGTCATCCACAAGACGGCGGCAGTAACAAACAGAGCCATCACCATTTTTTCCGGCCGGCTCATGCGCCCCATTGCAGCCAGTTCGGAACGGATGAATGCCGCTCCGCCAGGAATTTCCCGGATTTTGATGGGATAGACCACCCTTGTAAGCACAAAATACATAAGCGGAAGAGCAATCAGGGCCATGGGCACGCCGATCTGCATCCATTCCACGAACCCGACGGACACGTCGTAGGTCTCCAGCATGAATCCTGCAAAGAATGCATTCGGAGGAGTGCCAACCAGCGTCGCGATACCGCCTATGCTGCACGAATACGCAATGATCAGCATAAGCCCTATCGAAAAATGCGCCATCTCCTTCGAATCGGTCCGGCGCACGAGTTCCGCCACGGATAGCCCGATCGGCAGCATCATCAGCGCGGTCGCCGTATTACTGACCCACATGCTCAAAAACGCAGACGCGATCATAAACCCGGCCAGAATCGCATAGGGACGCGGCCCCATCATGGCGATGATACGCAAGGCGAGGCGACGGTGAAGATTCCACCGCTCCATACCCGCCGCAATCAAAAAACCGCCCAGAAACAGAAAAATGAGCGGGTTCGCGTAGGGAGCTGCCGTAGCGCGTATATCCGCAATGCCCAGTAAAGGAAAAAGCGCAAGCGGCACAAGCGCCGTAGCGGATATGGGAATGGCCTCGGTCATCCACCAGATTGCCATCAATATGCCCACGGCCGCTACTCTCCAGGCAGGAAGCGGCATATCCGCGGGGGGAGGCATAAGCAGCAGGACCACGCAGAAAAGCGCGCCTGCGCCAAGGCCGACCCACTGTCTGAAGTGAAGAGCGGATACTGTCGATGAAGAACCGGGAGTTGCAAACACGTGCTGCTATATCCCCAACCAGGGAATTCCGGGACAAACAAAAAAGCGTTTTGCATGATAGGCATTGCGGCATTGCCCGGCAAACGGCGATGACCCGGCGCCCGCAACATACCGTCTTCATGCTATCCTGAAATTTAGGATACTCTGATTAAGTCCGCGAAGTTCAGAGGCTGAGAGGGGCGCGCTGACAAGGAATGACGAAGCAATGTGGCAGGCCCCCACATAATGAGGAATGACGCGGTCAGCGTGCTTCTCGCAGCCTCCCGAAGGGCGCTTCACGCACGAACGTGAAGCGCTGAGCGAAGCGGTTTTGATCCGAGTATCCTGAACTCTTCGTATTTTAGGATACTGAACAGATACATACGCCAGCACAATACCCGACGAATAGTCCCTTAGTCCCTCAGTTTCCATGTCAGCACCGGGCGCCGAAAACCAACCTCTTCGCATCGCTATTGTGGGCGCCGGTCCGGCAGCCTTCTATGCTGCGGATTATTTGCTGAAGCAATCCGATCTGCATGTCGAGGTTGACATGTTCGACCGGCTTCCTACGCCATTCGGCCTGGTCCGGGGCGGCGTGGCGCCTGATCATCAGAGTATCAAGAACGTCACCCGGGTCTACCACAAAACCGCCTCCAGGCCCGGATTTCGATTTTTCGGAAACGTGCGTTTCGGCTCGGATGTGACCCGCGCCGACCTGCAGCGCCATTACCATCAGATTTTTTACGCCACAGGAGCGCAAACGGATCGCTCCCTCGGTATTCCCGGCGAAGACCTGCATGACAGCCATTCGGCAACCGAATTCGTGGCATGGTACAACGGACATCCCGACTACCGGCATCTCGAGTTCGATCTGTCCGCGAAATCCGTTGTCGTCATCGGCGTCGGCAATGTCGCCGTCGACGTAGCGCGCATATTGTGCCGCACTCCCGAAGAACTTGCGGCCACGGATATTGCAGATCATGCGCTCGAAAGGTTGCGCGAAAGCCAGGTCCGAGAGGTCCATATGCTGGGGCGGCGCGGTCCGGTCCAGGCTGCTTTCACCCCTCCCGAAGCGAAGGAATTGGGGATGCTGGAGGGGGCCGACGCCATCGTGCGCCCGGAAGAAGCGACGCTTGACCCGCTTAGCGAGGAAGCACTCGCATCCGCAGGCCGCGGCACTCGCCGCAACGTGGAGATCGTCCGGGAAATTTCCGAACGCAGTCCCTCCGGAAAGGCAAAACGCCTCTACATACGTTTTCTCGTTTCGCCCACAGAAATCATCGGGGACGAAGCAGGCCGGGTATCGGCGATACGGGTAGTGCATAACGAATTGCATCCGGGCGAAAACGGACGCCTGCGCCCGCGCGCCACCGATCGTTTCGAAACGATTCCCGCCGGGCTGGTCTTTCGATCCGTAGGATATCAGGGCGTTCCGCTGGCCGACGTTCCCTTTGACGAACAGTGGAACGTTATTCCTAACGAACAAGGCCGCGTCGTGGACCCTGCTACCCGCAAACATGTGACAGGCGAATACGCAGGAGGATGGATCAAGCGGGGACCTTCGGGGGTCATCGGCACGAACAAGGCCGACTCCGTGGAAACGGCGACCTGCATGCTGGAAGATGTGCGCAACGGGGTCCTGCTTCGCCCGGAAGCTCCGTCGGCCGAAGAGGCGGAGCGCATGATTTCTACCCGGCGCCCGGACTATTTCAGTTACGAAGACTGGATGCGCCTCGACGAACTGGAAACCGCCCGGGGCAAGGAAACCGGACGCCCCCGGGTAAAATTCACGAGCGTAGACGCCATGCGGGAGGCGCTGGAAAGCGCAGCGTAGCCGTCTTTAGGATGCTCTGATCAAGTCCACTTCGATCAGCGCATCCTTTATTTGCGCAAAAACGCAAGGAGATCGGCCATCTCCTGTATATCGATATTCTCCTCGAGGCCAGCAGGCATCGGGGATGCATCGAGCCGGCGCAACCTTTCGATCTCCGTACGCAGCGCCACTTCCTCGAGGCCTTCTTCCGTGACCAGCGTTACGGAAGAAGGAGTCTCTGCACGGAGAACCCCCGTAACCGGCGCAGCGTCCCGGCGCTCCAACCTCCATAGTTCGTAGCCGTCCGCAATTGTCCTCTCCGGAACCAGGATCGCTTCCAGTAGCGCCCGGGGCGGCCAGTGCCGGACAGTGCCCAAGTCGGGGCCGAAAAGAAGGCTTGAGCCGGCGTCCTCCGAACCGGCGAATCCATGGCATCGGGCGCATGCGGAAAAATACACGGCTTGTCCCCGCCCGGCATCGCCGGACATGTCCAGGGCCGCTTCGTAGGCGCTCATCACATCAGCGCGGGAGACGTCCGAAGCGCGCAGCAAACTCCGGGCCCGCGCCTTCACGGCGCCCTCCGTATCCCGCATCAGGCGCACGCGCCGGTTCCAGCCAAGGGCCAGGCGGCTTATGTCCCCCGTCTCCACCGCGTCGAGCAACAGATTCATACGGGATTCGGATCGCAAAAGGGCATTCAGCGCTTCTGCCCGCGCGCCGGCGGAAAGGCGCGGATACGCATCCAGCAAAAACCGCCCCGCATCGTCTCCGGGCACGCTACCCAGTACGCGCACAGCCGCTTCCTGCACCCTGGCTTCCGAGGCAGATCGGGTGACCAGATCGCGCAACGCCGGAACCACCTCGCCGGCGTCGCTCATTTCCACCAATGCCAGCATGTCTGTGCGACGCGCAGTCGGCTCCGCCGGGGAAGCGGCCAAGGCCACAGCCCGGGCGGGATCTGCGTCAAAAGGAGCGGCATGGCGCAGCAGAGTCAGCAATCCCCGGCGAATATCCGGATCGGTTTCCTCGTAAAAGGCGTGCAGGAGCCCCTCGCTATCGATACCGGGCGCACCGCCGCCCGGCCTGCGCAACGTACGCCGGTCCAATCCATCGGCAAGCCCTCCGAGGATTTCGGGGCAGCCGTCGCCTCGCGATGCGAGCGCAAACCGGATGGCCTCCCGGATGTCCGCTTCCGCCCCTGCAACCCCCGCAAGCGCCGCCACGCGCCGTATGTACGAGCGCCCTTCGACCCGATCGCCGAACGCCCGCACGGCACGGACAATCGCCTCGACGTTCGGGGGTGCGCCCGCGCTAAGCGACGCCATCTGCACCCACGGATCGCTCAGATCCCGTTCCAGCAAGCGATCCCGCGCTACCGCCGCCCGGTCCGTGGAAAGATCGCCCAGCGTCAGCAACAACTGAAAACGCACCTTCGGGTCCGCATCGTCCACCATTGCAATCAGGTCGTTCTCGAATACCGCCGCTCCATACGTCTCGTCGAGGATTTCCGTGAGTCGGACAGCCTGAGCGCGCACGCCGGCATGGGCATCCGATAACGCTGCCCGGAGCGCATCCGCTTCCAGCAATCCAAGCCCCTGCAGGGTCCAGAGCGCATGCAAACGGGCAAGAGCGCGTTCGTCTTCTCCTGCCATGCGCATCAGCGCAGGACCGGCTTCTATGGCCTGCCTGTCCACAAGCAACCGCTGGGCATGCATGCGCCACCAGCCGTTCCCATGCCCCAGCAATCCCGCCAGCACTCCGTCGGACATGCCGCGCATGTCTACAGCGTCCAGCCAGCCGGCCTCCGGCACCCCCTCCGCGCTGATGCGATAAATACGCCCCCGGTCATTGCCGTCGTACAATGGTCCGGACGAAATCGCCTCCTCGTCCATCCACTCGGGATGCTCAACGATCTTTCGATAATAATCCACGACATAGAGCGCGCCATCCGGCCCCACATACGTGTTCACCGGGCGAAACCAACTGTCCGTGGACGCCAGAAATTCCTTGCCCTCGTACAGGCGTTTTGCCGTGAATGTCGCCCCGGCGTCTTCCACGACGTCTGCATGCACCAGATTATGCACCGATTCGGTAACGAACGTCACCCGGTCGAACGGCTCGGGAAAGGCGCCGCCCGTGTAGTACGTCAGCCCGGCTGCCGACGTAAACACGCCGCGATCGGTGAGCAACTGGTGTTCCGGGCCGATCGTAACGGGAAACACTTCCGCAGCATTCCCGTGATCGGACGAATAGGCCACCGCCTCGCGCACCGGAAGCCCGGGATTCCTGCGCAAATACCTCGCTGCAATGACCTCATGGAACTGGTGGCGCGCATTACTGACCAGAAAATGCCGCCCCCACGGATCGAACGCGTGCCCGAACTGCGAAGCGCCGGACAATTCCTCCAGCAGTCCCTTGTCCGGGTGAAACCGCACATTGCGTCCGCTTGCGTTGCGCGCAAGGACAGGCCCTTCCGGGCGATCGGGAAAATGCACGCTGCTCCCGAAATCGCCGAACCGGTCGGCGTGGGCCGTGGTGTATATCGGCCCGTTATTGGCCAGATAAATAGTGTTGTCGATACCATACAGCGGATTGTTGAAGTTGTGCTGGGGGTTCGACAGGGCGAAACCCGTCAGCACGACTTCCCTGCTGTCCGCCTGTCCATCGCCGTCCCTGTCTTCCAGATAGACGACATCGGGGGCGTCGGTGACCAGCACCCCATCCTTCCATCGCATGATACCGGTCGGCAACGTGAAGCCATCGGCAAATACGACGCTTGTGTCAGGACGTGCATCGCCATCCGTATCCATGAGCCGCATCACACGGCCCGTACCCCCGGTATCGAGAGGATACCCCGGCATTTCCACGACATACAGGCGGCCGTTTTCGTCCACCATCATGTCTACCGGGTCGGCAATCAGCGGCTCCGCGGCGAATGTTTCGACCCGGAAGCCTTCGGCCACCTCGAGCGTGGCAAGCGCCTCGAAGGACTCGTAGGGCGGATCTTCCCTGAAATCGCCCTGCCCGCCGCGCTCCACATTCGCAAACATTGCGAGCGCAGCAAGCGACGATACCGGCAAAACAAGCCGGAAGAGCCCTCTCCTCCGGCCGCGAACAGCCGCAAACATCCGCTATATCTCCCAGCCCTCGCGATACGGACGATGCAAATACTGTTCCGCTTCCGGAGCGTTGGGGATGGTCATCGTTTCCCCGTCGTACTTGATCAACCCGTTATACTGCATAGCAACGACCCCCAGCAACATCACCTCGGTGAGCGGGGCGGCATAGGAAAACGGGCAAGTGGCTTCGGCAAGCCCCTTGCATGCATTCACCCAGTTCATCTCGTGGCTATCCGAAATCCGGGGAAGCGTCTGCGGGGTATCCGCGTATTCTTCCATCAGGGTTTCCGGGTACAGGCGCGGATTGTGGCCGTACGTATCGTACAGCAGCACGCCCTTGTCGCCAACCAGAAGCGCACCGCCCCCCGGTATGAGCGTTACATCGTCGGGCAACGCCGACGGCCTCGGGGCGATGAGCCCCCCGTCGTACCACATCATCCGGATCGCCTGCCCGTCTTTGCCGGTAAATTCGTACTGCGTCATCTGCGACTGGGGCCACGCGGCATGATCTTCCCGCTCAAACGGCGTGGAACTGGTCCAGACCGAATCGGGATAACCGAGATCCAGGGCCCAGTAGGCGTGGTCGATGAGATGAGCGCCCATGTCTCCCAGCGCGCTGGTGCCCCAATCCACCCAGCCCCGCCAGGTGAACGGCGCATACGAATCGTGGTACGGCACCTCGGGAGCAGGTCCAAGCCAGACATCCCAGTCCATATGCTCCGGAGGAGTCATGCTGGCCTCGGGGATCGGTATGCCTTGCGGCCAGATAGGACGATTCGTCCAGATGTGCGCCTCCCGGACCGTCCCGATCGCGCCGGCATGCACCCATTCGATAAGGCGGCGCCCATCGTCGTGGGAATGCCCCTGATTGCCCATCTGCGTGACCACATCGTATTGCTCGGACAATTCGAGCAAGCGGCGGGCCTCTCCGATCGTCCTCGTGAGCGGCTTCTGCACATAGACATGTTTGCCGAGCTGCATAGCCATGCTGGCCGCCGTGGCATGCGTATGATCCGGCGTCGCCACGATCACGGCGTCGATGTCATCGCCACTCTCGTCGAACATCCGCCGGAAATCCTTGTATTTGACCGCTCCGGGAAATTTCTCGAAGGCCCTGGAAGCCCGGTCCCAATCGGGATCGGCCAGCGCCACGATATTCTCGGATTCCACATTCCCGATATTTTGATTGGCAATGCCGCCCGCGCCTATGCTTGCAATGTTCAGCAGGTCGCTGGGAGCGCGATATCCCACGCCGCCAAGAACATGCCTTGGCACGATAGTTACGCCCGCCGCCGTCAACGAGGCGTTCCGAAGGAAGGTGCGGCGAGAAAAATTTACCTTTTTCATGATGTCTCCACAATGTGCGTTAGAAAAGCCCGCAATTCAGGCAATGCGCCCAATGCGCCGGAACTCCGAAACCACCTCTCTCCTGCCCGCGCCTCTGGCCCACTCCGGCATAGTAAACGTAAGAAATAGAACCTATCGACGCATCTTTTTTGCCATTTTCGTGAAAACAAAATTTTGGGGCATTTTACTGTATATAACGGAAATAAAAGCGCTTCCTGTGCAAAAACGATTTGCCTTACGGCATTTCGTGCAGTATACTTGTGCCGACTTGTGCAAGGACGCTTATTCAACAACTTGAATTTCCGAGCCCGGCGCAGCCCAACCAAAACCATACGCGTTCCCGCACCCATGTATCGCTTCGTACATACGGCGGATATTTCTACTGCCTGTGCGCCCTCTGCGCACAGGGGGCTCCTGCCGGCGCGCTCCGGCAGGAATACGCTAATGCGCATGTCTCCATGCATGTGTATGTGTATGCGGGGCATGACCCGCAATACGACGCCTATGGGGGAATTACGACAAACCTGACGATCCTGTACTACCTGAAAATGCGCAGTCGATGCGCGCTTGACGGTCGATCAAGATACCAACCCGCTTCCCTTCAGAGGTAAGCGGGTTTTTTTTGTGGCCGTTTTCCGGCTTCTCGCACATTTCGAATATCCACAACCACGCCGTTTGCGACATGTCGTCCAAAGAAATCAAAACAGGAAAATCCGTCGTTCCGACCCCGGTCCCCCAACAAGCCAACGGGCAGAGCGGCAGGCAACGAAAAGCTTCCCTGTCGCCCAACAAGAAAAAAGACGGTCCGGGTTCAGGCAGCCAGGCCAGGACGCAACCGTCGTTGGGAGTGGAGCATATAAAAATCGCCGGACGGAATCTGCGCGGAAACCTGTCGGAAAACCTCCGCGATTCCGTCGACCACTTCGACGAAACCGGGAAACAGCTCCTGAAATTCCACGGAATCTATCAGCAGCAGGACCGGGACAAAAAAAAGAAGGAAAAGCAACATACGTTCATGGTGCGTTCGAGAATTCCTTCCGGGCGCCTCACGGCAGACCAGTATCTGGTGCACGATATGCTTGCCAACCGCTATGGCAACGGAACGCTTCGCATCACAACCCGCCAGGGAATCCAGCTGCACGGGGTAGTCAAGACGAATCTGAAGGGCACGCTGCGCGCGATCAACGATATCCTGCTGACGACCCTCGCCGCATGCGGCGATGTAGTGCGAAATACGATGTTGTCGCCCGCCCCGGCCACCCATCCCGTCCACGAAGCGATCGAACTCGAAGTAAACCGCCTCGCAGAAGCGTTACTGCCCCGGACGCGCGCCTATCACGAAGTGTGGCTCGAAGGCGATAAAGTGTATACCGGTCTCTCCGAAACGGTCCGGGAACGCCCCCTGAACAATGGCCAGGAGGCAACAAACGAAGAGCCGCTGTACGGCCGGGCGTATCTGCCGCGAAAATTCAAAATAGGCGCAGCCTATCCCGGCGACAACAGCATCGACGTATACACGCAGGACGTGGGGCTTATCGCCATCGCCGAAAACGAAACCCTCGCCGGATTTAACCTGCTCGTGGGAGGCGGACTGGGTATGACCCACAAAAAGCCGCAAACGTATCCTCGTCTGGGAAGTCTGATCGGTTTCGTGCCCACCTCGAAACTGATCGAGGTTACAAGCGCCATCGTCAGGATCCAGCGAGATCATGGCGATCGGACGAACCGCCGCCATGCCCGCATGAAATATCTGATCGACGATTGGGGACTCGACCGGTTCGTTGACGAACTGGAAAGGCGGCTTGGCTATGCCCTCGATCCGCCGCGCAACACCAAACCGCTGGAGAACAATCTGTACCTTGGCTGGCGCAAACAGTTGAACGGGCAATGGTTCTTCGGCGTCTCCGTAGAAAACGGACGCATCATGGATACGGACAAGGTCCGGCTCAAATCAGGACTAAAGGCGATCATCGAGCGGTTTCGGCCCGGAGTACGACTCACCCCCAATCATGACATTCTGCTCACCGAACTGGACGGAGCCGTACGCACAGAACTGAACGATCTGCTCGACGCCTATGGCATTGCCCGCCCTGCCGAACTGTCGAAGGCCCGAAAATACTCCATGGCCTGTCCTGCATTGCCAACCTGCAGTCTTGCGCTGAGCGAATCCGAGCGGGTCCTGCCCTCGGTAATCGACCTCCTCGAGAAAGAACTGGAAAATCTGGGCTTGCAGGACGAACTCCTTTCGATCCGCATGACCGGTTGCCCCAACGGGTGCGCCCGCCCTTATGTAGCCGATGTCGGACTTGTAGGGCGATCTCGCGATCGATACGCACTGTTCCTTGGGGGGCGGTCGGACGGTACGCGCCTGAACAAACTGTTCAAAGACCTTGTGCCGCTCGACGACATTATCCCCGTGCTCCGCCCTATTTTGTATGCGTTTCGAAAAGAAAGGCAGGCGGGAGAGCAGTTCGGCAACTACTGCGCGCGAATCGGAAACGAAGAACTGGATCGGATTGTCGAAAAACACCGGAGCCATGCACAACCTGCCTGAAAATGGAACCGTCTATCTTGTTGGCGCGGGGCCCGGAGATCCTGATTTGATCACCGCAGGCGGGCTCCGCCTTCTCCGCCATGCAGAGGTGGTGGTGTTCGATAGACTCGTCCACCCCGACCTTCTGGATTGCATCCGCATGGACGCCGAGCGCATCTATGTCGGAAAAGCGCCCGGGAAGCATTCCATGCCCCAGGAGGCCATTAATTGCATACTCATCGACCGGTCCCGGCAACACCGGAGCGTGGTTCGCCTGAAAGGCGGCGATCCTTTCGTATTTGGACGCGGCGGCGAAGAATGCCTTGCGCTCGCTGAGGCGAATATCCCGTTTCAGGTGATCCCCGGCGTTTCGAGCGCGATCGCTGCGCCGGCCTTCAGCGGTATTCCCGTGACGCACCGCAATATATCCCCCGCATTCACTGTCGTAACGGGGCATTCGTGCACGGCCAGCCGTTCACCGGACTGGAACGCTCTGGCGCGAGTGGGCACCCTGGTCATTTTGATGGGCCTTGGCCGCCTCGACTGGATTACCAGGCAATTGATCGAAGCAGGGCTCCATCCTGAAACTCCGGCTGCAATCGTCGAATCCGCTGCAACGCAAAACCAGAGAACCGTGTCCGGCACGCTCGGAACCATCGGCCTGCTCAGTCTCGGATGCGCCGCGCCCGCAACCATCGTTATCGGCGAAGTGGCGTCGCTTCATTCCCGAATAACATGGTTTGGCAAAGGACTCGTATCTTCAGAAGAAGCATTGCATGATTCGTTCGTTCACAACCAACTCTCAACTGCTTCGGTATTATCATGAGTTTGACGCAAAACGAAATCCGTGAAGCGAACGCGCGGTTGGAGGGCGTCTGGCCGGAAGACATACTCGCATGGGCCTTCGAAACCTTTGGTTCGAACGTGGCCACGGGTACCGGCTTCGGCCTGTCCGGCGTGGCGTTGATGCACATACTTTCGCGTGTCCGGCCAACCGCTACCGTGTTCTATCTGGACACGGACCTGCTCTTCCCTGAAGCATACGACCTGAAAATCCAGCTTGAAAAGCGTCTTGGGATTAAAATTCTTCGTCTTCACTCGAAACTGTCCTTGCGAGATCAGGCAGCCCGGGAAGGGGAAAATCTATGGCGCACCAATCCGGATCGTTGCTGTTTTCTTCGCAAGGTGCAGCCGCTCAAGCAATTTCTGGCCTCGCAAGACGCCTGGGTCACTGCTGTCCGGCGCGATCAGTCCCCCACGCGTAGAAATACTTCGGTCGTGGAATGGGAGCCCACCCATAATATTGTCAAAATCAATCCAATGGCGTCCTGGACAGACCAGGATGTTCGCCAATACATAACCCTGCACGAGCTGCCCTACAACCCAATGCATGATTTGGGATACCCGAGTATCGGCTGCATTCCCTGCACAAAACCCGTCAAGAACGGCCAGAATACCCGGGCGGGCCGCTGGCAGGAGCACGAGAAGATGGAATGCGGAATTCATTCGTATGCAATCGAGGAAAAAACGCTCGGCAGTCGATGAACATCTATCCGGTATGGCTTAGCGACCTTGGGCAAAGGCAATGCGTCGTCTTCGGAGGGGGGCACGAGGGAGAAACCGAACGCAAGGTCCGGGAGCTTCTGGCGTGCGGCGCCCGCATAAAAGTGGTCAGCCCCTCTTTTTCGGAAAGGCTCGCCGCACAGGACCGGGTCGAATGGATTCCCCGGACATACCGCTGCGGAGACCTTGACGGCGCTTTCCTCGCCATCGTCTGCGAGACCAATCCGTCGAAAACGAAACCCATCTGGGAAGAAGCGCAGCAGAAAAACGTATTGATAAACGCCATGGACGACATTCCCCATTGCTCGTTCGTGGCCGGATCGGTCGTACGGCGCGGCAAGCTGGCCTTGTCCATTTCCACCAGCGGCGCGGCGCCGGCGCTCTCCGTGCGGCTGCGTCAACGTCTGGAAACGGAATTCGGGACCCATTACGAGATATTCCTCGATTGGATGGCGGCCATGCGCAAACCGATGGCCATCCGATACCCGGATTTCGACGTACGGCGGGGCGTCTGGTACGCTATTGTCGATAGTGACGTGCTGGAATTACTCAAGGAAGACCGGACCGCAGACGCCGTGCAGCGCCTGATCGCTCTCGCTGGCCAGGAAGTGGTGGCAAATGCAAAAATCGGTCGGGCAGCATCCCGCGCGCGCGTACATCATACTCGGGTGCAACTCGAAGCGGCAGAAGAAAAATATCCATGAACGAACCTGTCGGATTCATCGGCCTTGGCGTAATGGGTCGGGGCATGGCGCACAACCTCGTCAGGCACGGCGTCGACCTGACCGTCTGGAATCGTACCGTCTCCAGAACGAAATCTCTTGAGAAAGCCGGGGCCCGGGTAGCCGCATCGATCCGGGAATTAGTCGAGCATTGCCCGATCGTTATTCTGTGCGTTAGCGACACCCCGGATGTAGCCGCCGTCATCGAAGAAGCAATCCCGTCAGCGCGGCCCGGCGCCCTCTTCATCGACACGAGCACGATCAGCCCGTCCGTAACGAAAACACTGGCGGAACAACTGGCGGCCCGGAATATGCATATGCTGGACGCCCCCATCAGCGGAGGCAGCGAAGGAGCTGCAAACGGCACGCTGAGCATTATGATCGGAGGCGAGGAGGATCAAGTGGCGCGGGCCATGCCCTGTTTCGAAGCCATGGGCACGACGATTACGCATGTCGGCGGGCACGGGGCCGGCCAAACCGTCAAGCTGGTCAACCAGATCCTGGTCGTCGTGAACATGCTTGCCGTATCGGAAGCGCTCACGTTTGCCGAGGCCGGGGGACTGGACCTCGACAAAACGCTGGAGGCGGTAACCGGCGGGGCAGCAGGAAGCTGGATGCTCGCGAACAGGGGCCCGCAATGCACGCAAAGAGACTGGCGCCCGGGGTTCACCATCGACCTGCAACTAAAAGACCTGCGCCTCGTCCTCGACGCCGCCGACGAACTGGGCGTACCCCTTGTGGGTGCAGGCGCATGCTTTCAACTCTACCGCTCGCTCCAGCGCAACGGCCTCGGGAGCGAGGGCAATCATGCCCTTGTGAAAGCGCTCGAGCGGTTGTCGGGCATCGAAGTGGGCGCACAAGCCGGGGTGGAAACCGGCGCAGCTTCCTGACCGGTTCCGGGCGTCTTCCCGCCTATTCGCCCGACGCGAAGGTTACGTCGAAATGCACGGTTATGTCATTGCCCGTGCGAAGGGCTCCGTACAAAGCCGTGGGCGGCTTTATCCCGTATTCCCCGAACTGGAGCGCGGTCATGCCGGTATAGCGCACCGACCCGCCCTCGAGTTGCTCTGCGGTTACCTCCATCTCGATGTCCTTCGTTACGCCCGCAATGGTGAGGCTTCCCTGGGTCAGAAGCATGTCCGCATCGCCCTCGGAAACGGCTGCGCCCGTCAACAGATATGAAATATTCTCGTGTTCGCGGGCCTGCAGCGCATCGGATATCTTGCGATCCATTCGAACGTCCTTGTCGCTCTTGATCTGTCCGGAAACCACGGTGAGCGCAAGGCTGTCGGGCATCGCCGCATCTCCCATCCAAAGCGATCCGGTCATCTCTTTCGCGTAAACGGTCCAGTCGCTCACATTCGACGTGCCGTCAATCCAGATCGAACTCTCCGGCGTCAGAGCCAGCGTTTGGGCTTCGGCGGTTTCCGCCGGTACGAAAGCCGCCATCGCAAAGAAGGCGGCTATCCAGATCATCGTGTGTTTCATGGATCCCTTCCGTTTTTCTCGTTTTTTCAAGGATACGCTTGCGGGCACAGGTTGTTGCGAAACGCCGCACGGCCACAGCAAATGAGTAGAAAAGGAGTAAAAAAGGTATAGAAATGGTATAAAAAAGGTATAAAAACAGCACATACGGCGAGTTCGGCCAGCGTGCTGTCGCTGCGCACGGCGGCGAGGGCTACCTTTGCCTCGGACGAAGGACTATGGGTTCCGCGTGTGCGTCTTGACATGGGTATCGTCGGAACCAGGGTTGCAACATTACACCTTGAATTCCGCCGAAATCTGTCCAATCAACCCGAACCACCTCTTCCCTGAAATTACTGTACGCAACATATGTTACTATTTAGTAACTTTAGGATGCTCTGATCAAAACCACTTCGATCAGCGCTTCACTTTCACGCGTAAAGGACGGTATGCTTGCATCGTTGAAATCAGCGAAAAACACGGCGGATTCGGGTCGTCTCGGCCGTGAAGCGCCCTTCGGGAGGCAGACAGAGACGCGCTGGCTGTGTCATTCCTCATTATGTGGGGCCTACCACATTGCTTCGTCATTCCTTGCCAGCACGCCCCTTTCAGCCTCTGAATCTTTGCGGATTTAATCAGAGCATCCTTATACAAGGATCGTACGTTTCCGAAATCCTTCGTTCCCAAAACAAACCGGATTACACACGGGACAGATTGGGCCCGGACATAGAACAGGGCTCCGCAGACAGCCTTGCGCTGAAAGGGCTTTCGACGCTACTCCATACCATCGTTTCGCCACGATACCCGCATTAAAACAACATCCCTATCAAACCATCTCCACCAATCATGACCAGTAAAAAAACTCCCACCGATAGTGCGTCCAGGCGCGAATTCGTCAAGAAGAGTGCGCTCGGAGCTGCCGCCATGCTGGCAGGGTATTCGCCGGCAATGGCCGGGACCCCGCGGCGCAAAACCATCGCCCATAAAACGGCCCCCGCAAGCGTCCTTGGCGCGAACGATCGTCTGAACATCGGATTCATAGGCGTGGGCGGCCAGGGGTTCAATGCCCATGTAGGCACTATCTCCAATCATGGCGCGGAATTCAATGCGGCCGGTGTGGCCATCTGCGACGTTTTCAACAAGCGCAGAGATCGCGCGGTCGAAAAACTCGGCATTACCGACGCAGATGCGTACGACGACTACCGGGCCCTGCTCGAGCGGGATGATGTGGACGCCGTTTTCATCGGCGCCGTAGACCACTGGCACTCGGCCATCGCTACCGACGCCATGGACGCCGGCAAGCATGTGTACTGCGAAAAGCCGATGACGCGCTACCTGCACGAAGCCTTCGACATCTACGATAAAACCATGGAAACCGGGATGATTTTCCAGATCGGTTCCCAGTACTGCACGGAAGGCAAGTGGCACCGCGCCGCAGAGATGATCCAGGCAGGCATGATCGGCCCCCTCGTGCTGGGGCAGGATTCCTACTGCCGCAACAACCCCAACGGCGAGTGGAATTACAGCATCGACGAAGATTCCAACGCGGAAAACATCGACTGGGCTTCCTGGCTTGGACCTGTTTCCGACCGTCCGTTCAGTGCCGACGAGTATCACCGCTGGCGCAAATACTACCCGTACTGTGCAGGCATCCTCGGCGACCTGCTCGCCCACCGTATCCACCCGCTGATGATTGCAACAGGATCTCCCGAATTTCCGGTGCGGGTTGCCTCGCTCGGCACGCGCAAGGTCACGCCCGACCGCGATGTGCCCGACAACACGCAGGTCCTGGCCGAATTCGCCAGTGGCCTGACCCTCCTCGTTATCGGCAGCACCGTCAACGAGCAAGGACTCGGGCAAGTGATCCGGGGCCACGAAGGTACGCTGTACTTCTCCGGCAACTCCATCGAGCTGCGTCCGGAACGGCCTTTTGCCGACCTGGTTGACCAGCGGATCGAAGACAATGTCGAGCCTGGCGTAAGCGTGCCGGCGCATGTGGAGAACTGGCTGACCTCGATCCGCGAGAACACGCAGCCCAACGGCAACATCGACCTGTCGATCAAGGCGCAAACGATAATTTGCATGGCCGAGATGTCGACCCGCCTGGGCGAAATGCTCTACTTCGACGAGGAAACGCGCAAGATGACCACAGGCGGCGGACGCGAGATCGAACCGATCACGTACGGTACGCTCGAACTGTCGTAGCAGCCAAACGGCGGAGGCGGGGATGGGTACGGTTCGATTGGCGCGCATGGCGATGGCCTGTCGCTTCGAGCTCGTCCTCCAGGGTGAGGACGAGCCGTGGCTTCGGGCCGCCGGCGAGGAAGCGCTCCGGGAAATCGAACGGCTGGAAACACAGCTTTCCAGATTCCTTCCCGCCTCCGATGTGTCCCGCATCAATACGCGCGCCTCGGAGGAGGCCGTGGCGGTCGAGCCGTGGCTGTTCGATCTGTTAAAGCAATCTCTGTACCTGCACCGTTGCACGGACGGGGCTTTCGACCTTACCGTCGGCCCGCTCATGAAGGCGTGGGGGTTTTACGGCGACGGGGGACGCGTACCCGGTGCGGACGAGTTGGCCCAGGCCCGCCTGCGCACAGGCATGCACCTCGTTGAGCTGGACGAGGCGCATCGTACAGTCCGTTTTGCACGCAAGGGGGTTGCGCTGGATTTGGGGGCCATCGGCAAGGGATACGCCGTGGACGAAGCCGTGCGCGTATTGAGAGAGGCCGGCGTGGAACGGGCCTTTCTGCACGGCGGCACCAGCACGATGTACGGAATCGGAAAACCGCTCGACGCCGAATCCTGGAACGTGGCCGTTGTGGACCCCCGGTTGCCGGACGAACCGGTCGCCGTGGTGGCGATTCAGGACGAGGCCTTGTCGGTTTCGGCTGTTTCGGGTAAATCTTTCGAGGCGGAAGGAACCTGTTACGGACATGTGCTCGACCCCCGCCTTGGCAAACCTGTTCGCGGAGCGTTGCTGGCGGCAACCGTTTCCTCATCCGCCGCTACCGCCGACGCCATCTCGACCGCCCTCCTCGTGCATGCCCGCCCGCTTGCCGGATATCGATCCCTGATCATCCGACCGGACAATGAAGGGTCTCCTCCCCGCCGCATTCTGCACCACGGAATACTTCCGCACCCCATGCCGGAAGACATCCTGCCCCCTGCGCCGGCGTTGAACGGTCATAGCCAGCACACCCCTTTCAGCCTCTGAACTTTGCGGACTTAATCAGAGTATCCCTTGCAACGACACCCCAGCCTGAACGCCCCACTATGAAAGACCGTACGCACGGCGGCCTCCTGAGCCGTCGGAATTTCCTGAAACGGAGCTCCCTGATTCCTCTTTCGGGCCTGCTTGCACAGGCCCCTGCAATCGGCGCAGATGCACGCCGGGCAACCTTCCAGGATCAAGTGCAGGCTGCTGTGATCGGTTTCGGCCCGCAGGGTCGGGACATAGCCGCCACGCTGACACGCATCCCCGAGGTGGACCTTGCCGCCGTGGTGGACACCTATAACGTCATGCTGCGAAGGGCGCAGCGCTCGGCGCCGGGAGTGGCCACGTTCGAAGACTACCGCGAGGTACTGGATAATCCGGATATCTCCACGGTCTTTATCGCCACGCCCACGCACCTGCACAAACAAATCGCGCTCGACGCCTTGTCTGCCGGCAAGCATGTATACGTGGAAGCGCCGATGGCCTCGACCATCGACGATGCGCGGGCCATGGCGCAAGCCGCCCGTGACAATCCCAACCTGATCTTTCAGGTAGGACTGCATGCCCGGTCGCATCCGAATTATCGCTCCGTGTTCCAGTTCATCCGTAGCGGCGCTCTTGGAAAGGCCACAATGACCCGGTCCCAGTGGCATACGAAAGAAAGCTGGCGGAGGGCCTCTCCCAACCGGGAACGCGAGATCGCACAAAACTGGCGGCTTGACGCAGAGGTCTCTGCCGGACTCATCAACGAGGTCGGTACGCACCAGATCGACCCCGCCCTGTGGTTTCTGAGCAAACGTCCGGTAGCGGTCACGGGTCTGGGGCAGATCATGCTATGGGACGATGGGCGCCAGGTGCCCGACACGATCCAGGCTGTCTTCGAACTGGAGGATGGCGTGCCTATGCTCTATGACGCTACCCTGACAAGCTCTTTCGACGCCGCCTACGACACCTATTCCGGACGCGACAGCACCATCATGTTCCGCGACCACCGGGCCTGGATGTTCAAGGAAGTCGACGCCCCGTTGCTCGGATGGGAAGTGTACGCCAGAAAAGACAAGTTCTATAAGGAAACCGGGATTGCGCTGGTGGCGAACGCCACCCAACTGGACGCCCAGGATATCTCGCCGACCGAAGACGATCCCAACCTCGAGACGCCGCTGTGGTATGCACTGCGCGACTTCATCGACAACCACGCCTTTGGACCGTACCCCCCGGCGGCGTCTTACGAGGTCGGTTTCCAGATGGCCGTCATCACGATAAAGGCCAACGAAGCCATCCTGCAAGGAACGCGCATCGATTACGACGACGCCTTGTTCGAAATATAAAGCCTTGTTCGAAATATAAACCGGGTACATCCCGCTACACCGAATCGATTATGGCTCCTGTACATTCTCGCCGTACGCGGCGCACCTTTTTGCGGAAAACCGGCGCCATGCTGGGTGGACTTGCCTTGTCGGGCGCCCCGGCCCTTACGCTTGCAGGCGGACAAAACATGCAACGGCGCACCCCCCTGCCTCCAGGCGTAAACCCCTTGGGCGTGGCGCTCGTGGGTCTCGGCAACTACGCTACGAACCAGTTGGCTCCCGCCCTCCGGGAAACGGAGCGCTGCCGCCTCACGGGCATCGTTACGGGTACGCCCGCCAAGGCGGACAGGTGGATGGCCGAATACGATATCCCGGAGAAAAACGTCTACAATTACGAAACCTTCGACCAGATTGCAGACAATCCGGATATCGATATCGTGTATGTAGTGTTGCCGAACAGCATGCATGCGGAATATGCGATCCGGGCTGCCGAGGCGGGCAAGCAGGTGATTACGGAGAAGCCTATGGCGACCTCCGTGCGCGACTGCGAGCGTATGATCGAGGCGTGCGACAAGGCCGGCGTGAAACTTTCGGTGGGATACCGCCTCCACTTCGAACCGCATCACCAGGAGATGATGCGCCTGGGTCAGGAGCAGGTCTTCGGGCCGGTTACTCTCGTCGAGGCCAATTTCAGTTTTACCTCGCGCAACACCGACGCCTGGCGATTCAGCAAGGAAATGGCGGGAGGAGGCGCCTTGCTGGACGTAGGCGTCTATGCGATCCAGGGCGCCCGGTATACGATCGGCCAGGAACCGGTCCGCGTCCGGGCGTCAGGCCACAACACGCGCCCGGACATCTTTACGGAGATTTACGAGACCATCCTGTGGGACATGGAATTTCCCGGCGGCGCCGTATCCACGCACAGTACATCCTATTCGGCCAATTCGAATCGCCTGTACATGATGGCCCCTCGGGGTTGGGCAAGAATCGAGCCGTCCTTCATGTACGACGGGCAATCCGGGCAAACGAACGAGGGGCCGATGGATTTCGCGCACGTAACGCAGCAAGCGCTGCAAATGGACGACTTCGCCCGGTGCATCACGGAAGACGAAACGAGCAGGGTCTCCGGCGAAGAAGGGCTGAAAGACATGAAAGTTATCGAGGCGATCTACCGCTCGATCGACCGCGGCGGGAGATGGGTGGAGGTGTAAGGAACGGAGTGGGGATCAGGTCAGGAAACCCCGATCTGTGCCGGTGTGCTTGAGGAAGCGGCAGCGAAAGATCGACGGTCAGGCGAATGGACGAAGATAGAACGGGAAATTCAACACCTTTGAGGTAGGGGGTTCCGCATGCAAAAATTCCTTTTCCCGATCCTGGCCATCGGCCTGATCTGCACCACGGCCACCGCGCAACGAGCGCCCGCAGGCGGGTTGCCGGAAGGACCAGGTAAAGAACTGGTTGAGGCTGCCTGCACATCTTCCTGCCATAGCGCATCCACGGTCATGCGCTCTGCAGGCTATGACACGCCGGAACAATGGCGGGAGGTGTCTGCATCCATGACGGTTCTGCCGGAGGACGAAGCCCAGGCTATCGCCCGGTATCTGGCTGAACATTTTCCGGAAAAACCCGAGCGCCGGCCGGTACTGGTTCCCGGCGATCTGGAAATAGACATCAAGGAATGGACCGTTCCCACCCTTGGGCAGCGCTCAAGGGACCCCGTCGAAGCTCCTGACGGATCCATCTGGTGGACCGGAATGTGGGCCAGTCTGGTAGGCCGTCTGGATCCTGCCACGGGAGAAATGAAAGAATTTCCATTGCCCCCTGCAGCCAGGCCGCACAGCATCGTGCCGGATCAGGAGGGCAACATATGGTATACCGGCAACAGCAACGGCACGATCGGCATGCTCGACCCTGCAACGGGTGAGATTACCGAATACCACACACAGGCCGGGGATCCGCACACGGCCACGTTCCATCCCAATGGCCTGCTTTATTTCACGGCGCAGCGGGCCGGCATGCTGGGCCGCCTCGACACCGAAACGGGTGAATTGACGGAGATAGAGACCGAATCGAGGCCGTACGGTATCCAGGTGGCCATGGACGGCACGATCTGGGTGGCGTACAATGGCGCCAACAAGATCGGCGCACTCGACCCGGAATCCATGGAGGTCCGCTATTACACGCTTCCGGAACCCCGCTCACGGGTTCGGAGGCTTGGAATCGCCAGTGACGGCATGGTGTGGTTCGTCAATTCCACGATGGGCCGTATTGGCCGGCTGAACCCGGAGACCGGGGAGGTCAAAGAGTGGGATTCTCCCAGCGGCCCCTCTTCGCATCCCTATGCTTTGGCCGTAATCGACGACAAAATATGGTACAATGAGTCGGGGATGCGTCCGGACGCCCTGGTGCGATTCGATCCCGAGACGGAAACATTCCAGAGTTGGGCGATTCCTTCCGGAGTGGGGATCATACGTAACGTGTGGGTAACCCGGGACGGTAATTTGCTGATCCACCAGAGCAGTACGAATCGCGTGGGTCTCGTAACCATCAAACCAACGCTGTAAATACGATGCCTCGCTATTTCAGGATCGGAGAAGAGGCGCCAGCGCGCGCGTTCAGGAATGATTCGGTGACGCCGGGCCCGGCATCACCGAATTCCGGGAGATGCAGTCGGCTATTAAAGAGATATTTCTCTTTCAAGCCAGGCATGGCGCTCCTTGTTCTGCTGTCGAGCCTTACGCTTACGGCGAATGCACAGCATGGAACGGTGTACGACAACCTGTCGATACCAAGCGAAATTCTCGATTCCGAGAAGAAATATGCGGTCTACCTGCCGCCGGACTACGCTTCATCCGAGCGTAGTTATCCGGTCCTTTACCTTTTGCACGGAGGCGGGGACGACCAAACGGGATGGATACAATTCGGCGAGGTGCATCATATTGCCGATAAAGCGATCCGGGAAGGCAAGGCCACGCCCATGGTCATTATCATGCCGGACGCCAGCACAGGCCAGCGAGGATATTTCAACGACATTGCCAATACGTGGCGGTATGAGGACTTCTTCTTTGAAGAATTGATGCCGCACGTGGAAGAAAAATTCAGAATTAAAAGCGCAAAACGCTACAGGGCCGTAGCCGGTCTCTCAATGGGCGGCGGCGGCTCCTTCATGTACGCCCTTCATCGACCGGATCTTTTTTCGTCGGCTGCGCCGTTGAGTGCTTCCACAGGCCCCCGGTCAGTTCAGCAATACAAGGGACAGATGGCGCGCAGGGGCGTCGATATTACGGGAATCTCCGATTCGGAAATTGAAGAATATATCAGCCGGCACAATGCTGTTTCCCTGATCAAAAGCCTGCCCGTGGACGATATCGGGTCCGTGCGCTGGTTCATCGATTGCGGGGACGACGACTTCCTCTACGAAGGCAATTCACTGGTCCACATCGCCCTCCGGAAACGGGAGATTCCGCATGAATTCCGTATTCGCGACGGGGGCCATACCTGGACCTACTGGCGCGAAAGCTTACCTGTGGTTCTGGAATTTGTCTCGCAAAGGTTTCATCAGTATTAGTGGGGAAGACGGCTGGCGTGCTCCCTCCTTACGGATCCACCGAAGCATACGCATCGATCAGCGCCTGCTCCCCTTCCTTGCCGGGCTGGGCATTCCCATGCTCCATCCCAAGGATGTCCGTATACCCCCGCTCGTGGATGTATTTGAACACGTTGCGGTAGTTGATTTCGCCCGTAGTCGGTTCCTTCCGGCCCGGATTGTCGCCGATCTGGAAGTAGCCGATCTCATCCCATGATTTCTCGATGTTCGGAATCAGATTCCCCTCGCTAATCTGCTGATGGTAGATATCGAAGAGGGTCTTGCAGGCAGGGCTGTCTACATGCTTGCAAATCATGTAGGCCTGGGGCGCCCGGCTCAGAAACATGCCAGGGTGATTCGACCACCAGTTCAGGGGTTCCAGGACCATAACCATGCCATGCGGTTCCAGAATCTCCGCTGCGCGCTTCAGCGATTCGACCACATGCACCGTCTGGTACTCCATTTCCTGGCGCTGGTCGACTCGCCCGGGCACCACCGTCATCCACGTAGCGTTGACGCGCTTCGCCACTTCCACCGCCCCGCGAATGTCATCCAGAAACTCCTCCCGTCTGGTCGGATCGCCGCTCGCCAGATTAGCCTGCTGCCAGTCGATCCTGTGCGCAACGAACACGCCCATTCGCATATCGAGACGGGTCATTTCCTGCGCAATAGCCTCCTGCATCTCAGGGGTGCGCCCCCCCATGCCATTGTCTTCCATCGACCGGAACCCCATCTCCGCCATAAAACGAAGCTGATCGAGCAGATCGTCCCCTGCATGGTTCGCGAACATGCCGAAATGAGGCGCATAGTCGAGCGTGAATTCAGGGCGGTTTCCGGAAAAACCGGAAGATTCTCCCCCCTCGGATAAACCGGCTGCGAGACCCGTATGGGCCAGGGGAAGCGCCGCTGAGGCAGCCGCAAAGGAACGCAGAAAACGACGTCGTTGCATGGTTGTACGGATTTGGTTCAAAAAATGTAATCAGCCAGCGTGCCTTATCCCCTCTCCTGCCGGTCTCGTCACAGTGTCTTCCAGGGCGCTTCCGACAACCCCAACCGTTCAATCTCGGATTTCCGGGCGCCCGTCCATTCGGCCACAAACACGTTCCCCATATAGCCCAGATCGGCCATGCCCGCTTCCGTCGTCCAGAATCCCGAAGCCGTCAAATCGCGGAAGAAGTTGAAAAACATCACGCCATCCGCCAGCGCCGGATCGGCGTCCTCCGGCCAGGCGATCGCATCGACCAGATCAACGCGCTGTGCATCGGAGCACGCCGCAAACGACGCCCCGAACCGTTCCCGGGCATAGACATCCAGCCAGGCCAATCCCTGGCGCATGGGCTCCTGCATATCGGGCATATCCGTCACAATAAAGTCCATGAATTCCGGCACGCCCGCATCCGTCGCACTGCCCGAACGGTCGTCCGCCGGAATAATCAGGTCCGCAAGAATACGCACCGTCTCGTACTCCTCGTCCGTAAAGAACTGCGGGGAAAAATCCCCTCGGGAACGGGCCTCCTCGGCCTCCCTGGCAGCACGCTCGGCATCGGAAGCCGTCCACCGGCATCCGGCTGCCGTCAGTACGCCCGGCGCGGTGGCCGAAAGGGCCAGGGCCAGCAATTTAAGGGATTCGCGGCGATCCATAGGTCAATGTTCTATCGGGTCAATAGCAATACATTCGGTATGTTTCCGAGCTACAAGGCGCCTGCGTTACGGAGTTCGACAATGTGATCCGCCGTGCGCCATGCCATCGCCAGAATGGTCCATGTCGTGTTTTTGTGCGCTTGCGACACAAACGGCGCCCCATCCGTTACAAAAACGTTCCTGGCGTCGTGCGCCTGACACCAGGCATTGAGCGGAGCCTTTGCCGGGTCGTCTCCCATGCGCACCGTGCCCACTTCATGGATAATCTCCCCCGGTGCAGAAATTCCGTATCCCTCTTCTTTCGACGGCATGGGCGTAAGTATCTCACCCCCCATCGCTTCGACAAGGTTGCGGCTCGCCTCCTGGGCATGCTTGATCTGGAGATATTCTTCATCGCTCCAGCGTACATCAAAACGCAGTACGGGGATACCGTACTTGTCCACGACATCCGGATCGATTTCGCAATAGTTATCGTACCGCGCGACCATCTCGCCGCGGGCGGAAAAGCCCACTACGGACCCGTACAAATCCCGGTAATCCTGCTTGAGCTGCATGCCGTAGCCGCCCCCGCCCCGGGGACGATCCTCGAACAGGTTATTGACCGTGTGAATGCCGTCCACAAAGCCATAGCCGGGCTGCTGGCGACCTCCCCATATTTCGAGATGGTATCCGCGGGCGAAATCGCGCTTCTGGTCATACCCGAACCAGGGAATATAAATGTGCGCCCCACCCACGCCGTCTTCATTGTGCGGCGTGCGCCCGACAAGCTGGGGAAAAATGCCGGCGACGCTGGCGCCCGTGGAATCCATGAGATACCGCCCTACGACGCCGCTTGAATTGGCGAGACCCGCCGGATGCTGCGGCGATGTCGAATTCAGAAGCAACCGCGCCGTTTCGCACGCGCTGGCCGCCAGCACCACGGTACGGGCACGCACCGTGTACTCTTGCATGTCGTTCCGGTTAACGTACGACACGCCGGTGGCCAGTCCCTCCCGGTCCGTGGTGACCTCCCGCGCCATGGCATTGTCCACAATAGTCAACCGCCCTGTGCTCAGGGCCGGAGGCAACAGCACCGACGGCGAGGAAAAATTCGAACCCGTGGCGCAGCCGCGCCCGCATTGTCCACAGAAGTGACAAGCCGGCCGGCCATTGTGCGCCTTCGTCAGGATAGAAAGGCGGTTCGCCAGCACAGGGAGGCCCATCTTTGCAGCCCCCTGCATCACAAGCAGTTCGTGCAAACGCGGCGCCGGAGGCAGCAAAAAGTCGCCGTCAGGCTCGTTGTAATAACCGTCCCGGTTGCCGAAAATCCCGACAAGCTGATCGACTTTGTCGTACCACGGCGCCACGTCTTCGTACCCTATGGGCCAGTCGTCCCCAAGGCCGTCAAGGCTGTACCCGCGAAAATCGTCCGGGCCGAACCGCAATGAAATGCGCCCCCAGTGGTTCGTACGACCGCCCAGCATGCGCGCCCGGAACCAATCCCACTCCGTGCCGGGTGCGTGGGTGTACGGCTCGCCCTCGATTTCCCAGCCGCCGATGCACCCGTCGAACTCTCCGAACGGCCTCTCTTTCGAACTGGCGCCGCGCCTGGGCGAAGTATAGTTCCAGGTAAACATGTCGCCGTCCGTGGCCGCGTCCCACATCGGGCCGGCTTCCAGCATGACCACATTAGCGCCCGCCTCGGCAAGCACGTACGCCGCCATGCCCCCTCCGGCGCCCGAGCCAACCACAGCAACGTCGTATACATTGGGACTGATGATATGTCGCATAACAATCAGGTATTGACAGAATATGTGGGAAATATATTGTTAAGGATGCTCTGATCAAAACCACTTTGCTCAGCGCTTCACTTTCACGCGTAAAGGACGATATGCTTGCATCGTCGGAATTTAAGAATACTCGGATCAAAACCGCTTCGTCATTCCTTGCCAGCCCGCCCCTTTCAGTCTCTGAGCTTCGCGGACTTAATCAGCGTATTTTATGCTTTTTGAGTAAAAACTCTCCTTACAAGGAGAGAAATTATACCGAAAAGGTATAGAAATTACTCAAAAAGAGATAAAACAAGAATCATTGGGACCCGGCGAACGCCGCCAACGCGCTGTCGTCCCGGACGCGAAGCGCCCTTCGGGAGGCCGCAAGACGCGCACTGGCTGCCTCTGTGCGGGGCCGCCACATACACTCCTTCGTCATGCCTTGCCAGCGCACTTCTTGCAGCCTCTGAGCTTCGCGGACTTAATCAGCGTATCCTTCACGACGTTTGTCTCCGGGATGCAATACGTTTCCGGCCTTTCCCCGGGCAAATCCCTCGATCCCCTGAAATATCTCGCTAATGCAGGGCACAGGAGGATTGTGGCACTCCGGCGTATCCGTGGCAAACAGGCCCGTGCATCTGGGTTGAAAATTATAGCCCGCATCAAGACTCGTTTCCGTTGCGGGGGTCCACTCCCTGCCTATCCCCTCTCCGGCCCCGAAGAAACCGTAGCCGTTCATCACGTTGGAAAACGTCCCCGGCACCGCAAGCAGGTTCGCGTCGAAAACCCCGCCGGGCGGCGCCCAGGACGAATCCGCAAGCAGGCCCGAGAATTCCATCTTCCGGAGCCATACGTACGGGGCGCTTTCCTCAGGATCGGAAATCAGGCAGTTGATTTGATAGGCCCTTCGGACAATGTCGAAATCCCGCTCCATATCTATCGTGAAACGCCACCCTCCCGCGATGCGCTCGACCCGATCGTCGTACGAAACAATCACCGGCAATTGCACGGCCGGGGCCACCGGCGTACCCTGCGGCCAGGCCTGGGGAGGCGGAACATTGATCGCGTGGTACGTCACGCGCAACCCGATGAGATTCGGCACGTCGCCGTCGATAAAGACAGGAATGAGTACGCTTTCGTCGCCGGTTTCGAGGGTGAAACTTGCGACAGGCGGCACAGTCACCTCGGCACTGGCCGTTTCGCCGTCCGAGCGCACCACTTCGAGCAGATAACTCACCTCATTCTCCGGGCGGAACGGAGCCATGAAAAAATGTCCGGTGATCAGACTGTCGAAATGTACGCGCTGATACGTCCATTCGATGCGCTGACTCGTCGCGAGATTCGTGGAAAAGACGCGCGCATCGATTTGTTCGTCCCGGTCGGGAATCAGTTGATCCGTAACTTCAAAGACCCGTACATACTGCGTATCGGCGGCGGCGTCCAGAAAACCCCATATCGTGAAGGCAATGTCGGTGCCGGTAATGGCGTCCACACTCTCCTCGCAACCGGCAGTCGCCAGCAGCAAGCCCGGCAATAACGCCAGCGCAAAAAGCCGGACAAACACCCTGTTTTTCATGTCTTTCATGCAAACACCCTAAAATTCGACCTTCAGGCCGACGATGGGCACGATGGGCAATTGATCGGTGCGCTGGGCAGTAAGCAGGTCCAGGGAAAAAAGATTCGCCCGGTCGTAGGCATTCATCACGCCCGCCTGCACCGTCATTTCCGCTCCGAGGGATATATCGAACGCCCGCTCCACGGTAATGTCCAGCCTGTGATAGGTCGGGAGCACCCCCCGGTAGGGAATGCTTTCGTAGATGACGCGGGGAAATCCGCGCACATTCCTGACATCAACGGGACCGTCCATCAGCACGAACCCATCGAATCCCTCGACCGGCGTGTACGGCAATCCGGACCCGAATTGCCACCGGGCGCTTATATCGAAGCCGTATACCGCCGTCTTCCCCAGCACATTGATCTGGTGACGCCGGTCGTGAGGCGGGCGAAACCGTCCGGGGTTCGTCACCGCCGGACTCTCCGGATCGATCTCGTACCGGGTAGAGGACAACCCGTAGTTTACGAACCCGTAGAAACGGGGGCGCCGCACTTCCATGCGCAGATCGAATCCGTATGCATCGCCATGGGCCTCCTGCAAGCGCGTGGTGAAGCCGGGAAACGCGGTCCACTCCCCAATGAAAATGTTGTCCATGTTCTTGTAAAACCCCTCGATGGAGCATTCCAGCCAGGGGGTCGGTTCGACCCGGTACCCGAGCAGCGCATGCATGGAGCGCATGGCCTCGCTGGAAGGCGTTTGCACCCAGGCGGTGAAAATATTGGTCGCGTCGCGACGGTCGCTCAGACCTACGGTCACCTGCCGATAGATGCCCGCCGCTGCACTCCACTGCTGGATGCCGCGCTGGAGGCGTAACCGTAACCGGGGTTCGAAATAATCGCCCGTACTGCCCATCGTTTGGACGGTGAGTCCGGGCCGCACGTACATCCCGCCGCCCACGTATATCTCCGGTTCGATATACGCGCCCACATTCGTGGGGGCGCCCCGCCCGACCGTGAGATTCTGAAACAAACCGCCCAGCACGGTTTCCGTAAGCGGCGTACGCAGGAAAAATCCCCATTTGACCTCCGAGCTCCGGGCGAAATTCGTCATATTGACGGCGAGATTGAACTGCTCGAGGTCGGATATCCGCGTCGGTTCCTCTCTGGGGCCAAAGGAACTTTCAAGACGTGAAATGGACACAAGCACCTCGCTCAGAATAGGAAGAATCCGAGGCGCCACAAGGTAGCGTATCCCGAGCGCCTCGTTACTCCAGCTGACCTCGTCGTCCCGCCGGAATACATCGTCGGTGGGAGTAAGCGTGCCCCGGTCAAACGTCTTCAGCCCCGTCACGGACATCTGCTTGTTCGGTCCCAGACGCACATGGATTTTTCCGAATATGTCATTGAACACATAGGGAAGGGGTGTGGACATGTACCGGGAAGCCAGCTGGTCCAGCATCGAAAAACGGCCGGCGCCCAGAAAAGATATATAACCGGGAAGGATGGGGCCCTCCAGATGTCCCGAAGTAGTGAACGGCGACAACGCCGCCGAAGCATTGAATCCACGCTTGTTTCCGTTCCGCGAATGCACATCGATGACCGAGGATATTCTCCCCGAAAACTCACTGCCGAATCCGCCTGCATACACATCGGCCCGGCTGACGATTTCGGAAGAAAAGGCCGAATAAAAGCCCAGCACGTGGAAGGGCTGATAAATCTCGATCCCATCGAGCAATGTCAGATTCTGCGTAGGCTCCCCGCCCCGGATGAACACTTGTCCGCCGCGGTCTCCCATCAACACTACGCTGGGAATCGTGGAAAGGTAGGACACCAGATCGCCCGAAATGTCCGGGGAGGGAATGAGGTCGATATCCTCGGGACGGATGGTTTGCTGTCCGGCAGTCACGCGCGCCGCGCCATCTTCACGCTCCGCTTCCACAGAAATACCTTCCATTTCCAGCGCATCTTCCCGCAGCACGATATTGACCAGCAAGCGGTCGTCGGCCTCGATATCCAGCGTATCCACATACGTAACGAACCCGATAAAAGAAGCCCGGAGCGTATAGCGTCCGGGCGAGATACGGCCTATGAGAAAAAAGCCGTCCCCGTTGGAAACCGCTCCAGTCAACCCGCCGGTCATGTTATCGACCGACACATTGACGCCCTGAAGGGATTCTCCCCCGGGATCCGCCGTAACGAAACCGCGCACAGAAGCGGATTGCGCCCTCGCTTCAAACAACAAGCCCGGGGCCGTCGCCATGACCGCATACGCCGCAGCCACCAGTATCCACCGGCGAATATACCCGCTCTGAATGACCCGTAACGTCATAGTCGAAGGGTTTACGGTTGGGAAGACGAGAGATTAGCCAGCGAACTGCGCGCCATGCGATTGTCCGGCTCGATACGCAAGACGGCCTCCCAGGCCCGGCGCGCATTCTCCGGATCCCCGGACAACGCATACAAACTTCCCAGGTTGATCAAGGCATGGGCATTTGTCGTATCCGCCTGCACCATAGTCCGAAACGATTGAATCGCAGAAAGGGTATCGCCCCGCAACAAATGCAGCACGGCTACATTGTTACGGAAACCGAGGTTGCCGGGATCCAGATAAAGCGCCACGCTGTAGGCCTGCATGGCTTCGTCGTACCGGCGGGCTTTCCGCAATGACGTACCCAGTCTGGCATGCGCATAGGGGTCTTCGGCGTATGTTCGGGAGGCCGTCGTCAGGTTCGTAATTTCCGCCTGGTGCGCACGAAGTTCCTCGGCATACTGTTGTACCCCCTCCGCCTCTTCCGCATAACCAAGACGCATCAGAACCTGAGCCATGTTGTAATGCGCGCCCTGATGCCAGGGCCATTCCTGTGCAACGGCTTCCAGCGGAGCCAGCGCTTCGTCCCACCGTCCGAGTTTGACAAGATACGAAGCCGCATGATACCGGTATTCGTGGTTATCGGGCGCATGACGGAGCGCGCGCCGGGCGCTGCGGAGCGCCCCCTCGAAGTCTCCAAGATCGTCCAGTAACAGAGCTGCGCCGAAATGAGCCTGGGCAAAGGTGCTGTCGAGTGCAAGCGCCTCTTCGAAAGCATAGTGGGCGCTGTCCGTCTCGCCCAGCTCGATGTATGCGCGGGCAATGCCCAGCCAGGGACGCGGATCGGGGGCGATCTCCAGTTCGCGGCGGTAGTATCCCACAGATTTCCCGTACTCTTGCCGGAGCCACGCCGTATTGCCCAGATTATTCCAGACGCCGGGATAGGACGGGCGAATCGCAAGCGCCGCCCGGTATGCCGAATCCGCCTTGTCGAGGCGGTATAATCCGGCATGAATGCGGCCGCGCAAAAACGGGATGTCCGCAAGTTCCGGCGCCAAAGCGGCTGCGCTGTCCGCAAAGGCAAAGGCCTGCGCAAAATCGTTTCGTTCCAGCGCTTCGCTGCTCGACCGGATAAAATGCCCGGCGGCAGGGGACATCGGTTGGGCGTCATTCGTCCCCTGCCCGTCCGGGGTTCCCTCCCGGGGCGGTTCGTTTGCGCAGCCTCCTGCCCACAGCAGACAGCATACCACAGGAAGGCACAGCGCCGTCCACCGGCCACACAGCACACTAAAGGATAAGATGCCTCGCATGACGTTATCTGTTCGCGGCGTCGGGTGCGGGTGACTCCGGAGACGGCATGTCTTGCGTCGCCGCCCCTTCCGCACGTTTCCGGGCGGCAGCGCCCCGGGAGGCGACCCGGGCCACGGCCAGCGCCTGTTGTTGTTCGGCGTGACGCTCGGCGATAGCAAGCCAACTGGCGAGCGCACGCCACCGGGCCGGATCATCGGGAAACCGCGCGGCAGCGGCGCGAGCCAACCCGATCTCATTATCCAGGTCCTGCAGGGCCTCCGTGGCGTCCACATGGCGCTGCCCTTCTTCCGCGTACCCAAGCGCAATCAGCGCACGACCATAGTTGTACCGGAACGCGGACTCATAGGGTTTTGCGTACGCCGCGCGTTCCAGCAAGGGAAGCGCACCCTCCGCATCGCCGGTTTTGAGTAATAACGCCCCGAGCCGGTAGGCAAAGTCTGCATTCTCCCCATCATACCCCCATGCCTTCTGCGCATGGGGAAGCGCCTCTTCTGTCCGCCCCTCCTCATCGTACAATTCAGCCAGCCAGGCATAGACCTGCGCATTCGTTGAATCATGCGCAAGCGCCTCCTGGTATGCCCATGCTGCACTATCGGGCAGGTAGAGTAATTCGTACGTACGCCCCGTCTGCGCCCATACTTGCGACAGCACGATAGCATCTGTCCGCCGGTGAAACGTCCGGATATGCTCCGGCGAGGACAGGATGGCTTCGCGCTGAAGCCGATACCGGCGGATTGCCTCGCTGTACTGCCCCTCTTCAAACGCGACATGCCCTCGCTGAAACCAGCCGTCGCGCAGGTACGGATCAAGCGCCACAGCGCGCACAAAGGCTTCGTCCGCCGAAACGAGCTGGTACGTATGCATCAGAATGCTCCCCAGCAGCATGTGCGCCTCCGGCAGATCGGGCGCCTGGTCCAGCAGGCTGTCCGCCAGCGCAAGAGCTTCCGCATACCGCCCGGCCGCCTCTTCCTCGCGCGCCTCCACAAGCAGACTCCGAACTTCTTCGTCAGCTGCCTGCAAGCGTTCCGCCGGGGTCGGCGCCTGCTTCCCGCACCCGACAAGCGCCAGAAATGCAAATATGCACCCTGCTACGGATATAATCGGAGAAGAATCGGGCATAACAAGTGGATTGGCGGAAACATCCGGAATACGCATGCCGGACCGTTAAGGACGAGGTTGATTCTCCAACATAATGGTTTCCACGACATCCGCCCCTTCCACAATATGTACCTCGCGCCCGGCAGGCAGGTTCGCATACCGCGCGGTTTCCCCGCCGGGCCAATGCACCACGAGCGTATCCACCTGCGCAGCCGCACCCAATCCGAACGTCAGCGCCTTCTCCGAAGAAACAAGGTAGCTCGACCCGGTCCGGACCCGCCGTTGCATCCGTCGATCGCCTGCAATAGCCGTCACATGAGCGCCAAGGGCGTCCCTGTTCCCGTGCAGGCCCTGCAAGCGCACGCGTAAAAAAGCGCCTCTCTGCGCCTCGTTACGCAAGAGATGCACCGGCCCGCCATTCTCCGTAACCAGAATATCCTCGTCGCCGTCCCGGTCATAATCGGCGAGGGCCGCCGCACGGGCAATGATCGGTTCGGCGATCGGATACTCGTATTCGGAAAAATGTCCATCCCCGGCATTCAGAAAAAGCTGAGGGGCCTGCCGGTAAAACACGCCCTCCGAAAACCCTTCCACATCCGGCGATATATGCCCGTTCGCCAGAAAAATATCCATATCCCCATCCAGGTCGGCATCGAAAAGACACAGCCCGAAGGTAAGGGTAGGAAGCGATGGCCGCCCCACCTGTGACTGAGCGGCCCGATCCAGAAACAGGCCTGGAGATATCTGACGGTATAACCCCACCGCCTCGTTGGCGAAATGCCCGATAACGACCGATGGAGCGCCTGTGTGATCCAGTATTCCGGCATCCACGCCCATACCTGCACGCGCCTGTCCCTCCTCGTCATACGCAATGCCGCTTGCCACTCCCTGTTCGACGAATGCGCCCGCCCCGTCGTTCATGTACAGCAAATCCCGTTGCGTATCGTTCGCCACCACCAGATCAGGCCAACCATCCTCGTTGAAATCCCATTCGGTCACCCCCAGTGTCTTACCGGGGGCGGGTAGAAATCCGGCTTCGGCGGTACGATCGCTGAATGTGCCCCCCTCGTTGCGGTAAAAACGACCTGGAACGCCTTCGTAAAGTTGTGGCGTGCAGTAGGTTTTGTCTACTCCGTTAATGGTGCACCAGATGTCTTTTTCAGGCGACCATTCGACGTAATTCCCCACATACAAATCGACATATCCGTCCAGATCGGCATCGAAAAAAATCGCCGATGTGCTCCAGGCGGCATCGTCCGCAAGACCTGCATCCTGTCCCGTCTCCACAAATACGACGCCACCCCTGTCACTTGCCCCCCGGTCGTTTCGAAGCAACAGGTTCCGTTCGACAGCAGCGAGGAAAATATCCGGGTCCCCGTCGTTGTCATAGTCGGCGATGGCGAGACCCATACCGTAAGCGTGCAGGTCGGAAAGACCCGTTTCCTCCGTGACTTCCGTAAAATGTCCTCCTTCGTTCCGATACAGGCGAAGTGCAGGTATAGCGGGGTCGCCCTGATCCGGCCACACGGCGCCTGCAACCAGTACAATATCCTGCCAGCCGTCCCCGTCGTAATCAAGAAAGCCCGCCCCGCTGCCCACCGTTTCAGGAAACCACATTTCCCCGAACGCGCCGGTAATGTGCCGAAATGTATCCAGCCCTGTTTCCTGCGTAACGTGGGTAAACCGGAGCACATCCGATGGAGACCCGGAAAGATCCGTTTGCCCATCATGGGCCTCGTTGCCCGTCCCGCACCCGCCCGCGGCGAGTATGTACGCGGCAAACAGCATCATGCGGCAACAAACGGTCACGGCGTGCGGGGTGAAGAAGGAAGTTGCGCCAGGGACCAGATGGCTCCCTCATGATCGGGGGCATGCCGGAGCACCGTTTCCCAGGCCGTCCGGGCTTCCTCATAGTTCCCTGACAAGGCATGGAGCGTACCCAGATTCAGCCAGACATCGGGCTGGGTCGGCGCGAGTTGCAACAGGGCTTCGTACCGCCTGAGCGCCATAGTGGTATCTCCGGTTGCAAGATACAGGTTGGCGATGTTGTTGTGCAGTTCCAGCCAGTCCGGACGCAGGGAAATCGCTACCGTAAGCGCCTCGATGGCTTCTTCCATGCGGCCCGACCGGTGCAGCGACTCGCCGTACCGCACCCAGAGCAGGGGTTCCATACTGTTGGTCTTGATTCGTTCCACCCACTGCTCGACGTCCCGTTGCAGGTCGAGCAGCGTATCGGCGCGGGCAAGGTATTGCGCGCCCTGGTCCGTCTGCCCGAGCCCGTTCAACGCCTGCCCGAGATTGTAATGCGCCGGATAATGCCACGGAATGCCATCAGCCACCTCGGTCAGTATCTCTGCAGCGGCTTCCAGATCGCCGTTGCGCAAACGCTGCACCCCGTACACATACGCATAGTTCAGATTATCCGGGTCCATTGCAATGCCCTGTTCGGAGTACGAAAGGGCCTCCGCAAAATCCCCTGCGTCTTCATGGAGTTGCCCAAGCCACATATACGCCGTCGGATTGGATGAGTCCGCCGCAATGGCCAGCTCGTACGCCCAGCGGGCGCTGTCGGGCTTGCCCGTGTCGGCGTAGGCCCGCCCGAGTTGCGTCAGGAAATCCGTCGTCTCCGATACGCCGCGCTCCTTGCGGTAGAGCGCAAGAGCCTCTGCCGGCTCGCCGTACATATAGGCGCTATTTCCCCTGTTAAACCACACGCCCGGATACTCCGGGTCCAGTTCCAGCGTCTTTTCGTAGGCCTCGGTAGCCAGATCGAGTTGCCGGAGCGCCGTGAAGGTCCGGCCCTGCATGAAGGGGATATCGGCAAGATCGGGTGCATAGCGGGCTGCGCTATCCGCCAACACAAGCGCCGCGCTGTAATAACCTGTCTCGAATGCCTCCTGGGCGTCGAGCAGGAATTCCACGGCTTTCGGGTCGGTGTTGCGGCGCGCCAGTTCCGTCAGGGACGGGGTATCCGCCTCGGGGCCGCATCCCCCCGCCGTAAAGACCATACAGGCCCCCAGGATTCCTGTCCATGTACTTGCGTTACGCATAAGGCTCCTTCATCCTTCATAAAATCATCTTGCCGCACCCCGGCCACGCGTATGCAAACGCGAATACCAAGGAGACGGTTCGCTACGGAACGACAGGCAATGCCGTCCGGGACACGATACCCTCCCCCGCAACCAAATATACCTCTTGATCGGCAGCCAATCCGGTATGATGCGCCATTCGGCCATCCGGCCAACGCACCGTGAGCGTATCCACCCGATCCGCCGGTCCCAAACCGAACGTCAGGGTCTTTTCCGACTGCGAGAGATACCCGGACCCTGTTCGCACCCGGCGCACCTGCCGTACGCCGCCCGCTGTGATGGTCACCTGCGCCCCCAGCGCATCGCGACTGCCCGTTCCATGCTCCCGTCCTTCGAGGCGTACACGCAGCACATGGCCGCCGCCGGACGAATCGTTGCGCAACAGGCGAGCCGGACCGTTGTTTTCGGTCACCAGCAAGTCCACATCTCCATCCCGGTCGTAGTCGGCCTTCGCCACGGCCCGGGCTACCATAGCCTCCCTGAACACGCCGCCAATGGAATCGGCCACATCCACCCACGTTCCGCCCCCCTCGTTTACAAACAAGTGCGGCGGCTGCCTGTATGCCGAGCCATCGATCGGATCGAGGTACACATGCCCGTTCGCCACGTACAGGTCAAGGTCGCCATCCAGCTCGGCGTCAAAGAGTAACACCCCGAAAGCCAGCGTGGTCAGACTGGGCCTCCCGATGCGGGACGCCGCCGCACGATCCGTAAACCACCCGCTCGCCGTACGCCGGTATACCCCGATCATTTCACTGGAAAAATTACCCACGAAAACAGACGGCATGTCCGTCGTATCCACGATCCCGATATCCACGCCCATTCCCGCGCGGGCTTCCCCGTGTTCCCCATAGGCAATGCCACTGCGAACCCCCTGCTCGGCAAAAACACCTTGTCCGTCGTTGATGTACAACAGGTCCGGCTCCCCGTCGTTCACCACCACCAGGTCAGACCAGCCGTCCTCGTTAAAATCCCATTCGGCAACGGCCAGCGACTTGCCGGGATTAACCGACAAACCGCTTTCGTTCGTACGCTCGGCGAACGTACCGTCTCCGTTGTTACGGTAAAAATAACTCCGGGCGCCCGGGTACATGGCGGGGCGGCAATAGTCCGCCCGGCCGTCCGCCCGAAAACATTCCAGATCGCTGGAAACCGACCACAAGGCGTATCCGGGCACGTAGAGGTCGAGATGTCCGTCCCGGTCGGCGTCGAAAAACAGCGGCGAACTGCTCCATCCGGCAGGGAACGCCACACCTGCGGTACGCCCCGTCTCGGTAAAAAAACGCGCGCCCTCCGGCCCGGAATCGTTACGGAAAAGGAGATTTTCTCCGAAGGTTGCAAGGAAAATATCCTGATCGCCGTCGTTGTCGTAGTCGGCAGCGGTTACCCCCGTTCCCCAGGCGCGGGCATCGTCCAGCCCCGTTTCGCGGGTAACATCCGTAAACGTCCCGTCCCGGTTGTTGCGAAAAAGGCGCAAGGCGCGTACGTCCGCGGGCCCTGTCGACGACAAACTTCCTCCACCCACCAATGCGATATCTTCCCAGCCGTCTCCGTCGTAATCGACAAAACCGCCTCCGGCGCCCATCTGTTCGGGAAACCAGAAACGGTCTTCGCTTCCGTTTTCGTGCCGGAAATCGCTCAGACCGGCGACCGGAGCTACGTTATGAAATGCAATGGCCTGAAGCCCCTCGGGCGGATTATTCCCCTGCTCATCACCCCCGCACCCGCCTGCAACGATTGCGGCAACGGCAACAAACGCTCCAACAGTATTGCGCAAATGCATCCTTCCGGAAACGTTCAGGCGCCGGTTACCGGCAACGCAAATGCACAAAATGCAATGTATTTAGAAGGAGAGGCTAACCCCCATACGATGGACCGCGCCGAAAATATCGAATGCCGTGTATGCATAGTCTGCGGAGAAACCAACAGCCGATGTGGCGTATTTCAGGCCACCTCCCAGACTAACGCCCTGTACATCCGTCGGATAGGTGTATCCCGCGCGCAGAGACACGATGTTCATAAACGTGTACTCTCCGCCTGCCTTGAGTTGCTCCGAAAAGTCACGCGGACGCTCCGCTTCCAGCGAAACCCGCAAGGCATGTACATTCGGATCCATTGCGGTCAGATCGAGCATGTTCATGGAGACGCCCACGTTAAAGGTGAGCGGAAGCTCGAAATTCTCCTGCACGTAGCGTAATTCCCGTGAGAAGTTCCGTACGGTCATGGCAAGGTTCAGGCTGCGGAAACCCGTTTTGTACAGCAAGCCGAAGTCGAACGCCACTGTCGAAGCCGAGTTGGCCTCGGTCGTCCCATCCGAAGACAGAACCGCATCGGTAAGGTCCTGCAAGACATACTTGGCATTGCCGCCCACGCCGAACCGATCCGTTACAGCGACCCCGTACCCGAGGCCGATGGCCATGGCGGAGGGGTCTGGGTTGCTTACGCCCAACTCAGTGTATTCCTGGTAGCCCCTCTCGTTAGGCGCCACAATGGTGCCAATGATGCCGCCCCCGTAATCGGCAAACAACAGCGAAGCCCCGAACACTCCGTAATTCGTACGGATAGCAGCGCTTGCGGTGTTGTAGGTAATGTCCGCAATCCAGTTCGTAATGCCAAAGCCCGCGCTGAAACGGCTTTCCATCCAGCCCATGGCCGCAGGATTATAGAACATGGCTGCCGACGAATTGAATTCGCTGGCTGTTATGGCGTCGCTCTGCCCTGCCGAACGCGGATGGACGGATACCTTCAGGAACTTGAAGTTCGTCTGTGCAAGCTTGTCCGTACCGACATCCTCGGTCGTGATCTGTGCGAACGTCTGGGACGCAGTGAACACGGCAAGCGCCGCAAGGGCTATCAGGGTTGTGTAGCGGAGATAAGTCATTGAATCCTTTTTGGTTAAGGCCCCTGAGAACACCCCCGGCAACCGCCGCATGGGACAGCGGCCAGGGGTGCGCTTCGGGCGTATCTACCGAATGACGATAAATTTCTGGATCGCCTGCTCACTCGAGGCAAGGTCGGTAACCACAGCAATGTAAATGCCGCTCGCAACCACCTGCCGCGAAGAGGTCGTCAGATCCCAGAACTCGTCGCCGCTTCCATCGAGGTGCTCGATGGTCCGAATCAACTCACCCAGCTCGGAAAATATCTCAATGCGCGCTTCGCCCGGAAGTTCGTAGAAAGCCATGCGATCCTGTACGTCAAGACGCACAGCAGGATCGGCATCGATATGATACGGATTCGGTACGATGCGCACCTCGCTCAGCGATTCCCCCGGCGGACGCTTCAAAGTCGCCGGATTGTAGGTCTGCGCATAGTAGCGGCTGGTACTCGAACCGTCGCTTCCTATCCCTACCAGGTAATAGTAGTACGAACCGCCGCGGACCACCTCGGTATCCCGGTAGCTCGTTGCATTGCCCGGCAGTTCCGCAGCCAGTTCATACTGGCGCGACCAGTCCGGCGCCCCAAGGCCATCCGATCCTACCTCGAGCACCGTAATGATGCCGGAATAGTGCTTCTGGGCCCGCCACACCTGCCACGTAGCAGGCGCTGAAGAAGCGGCCCAGTCGAGAACGATTTCGTCCGTACCGGACGTCACGATAAACGATGTGGGCGGCGGCGGCGGATGCGGCGCATTCAGGCCCCCGTTGTACGTATCTATCGCGCGCTGGAAGGTATCGAACAACGAATCCCGCGCAGTCAGAACCCACTGGTTCTTCGTCAACATCTCATCGTCATCGATCATGCCATTGCCGTTCGCATCGTATTCGATGACGAGATCGTTATCGCCGTCTCTGGGGGGACTTCCGTGGAAATCCCCGGAGAGTTTGTACGCTCGACCGATATCCCATGCCGCATCGTCGCTAATCCCCGCAGCAGCCTCGGCAATAACAATCTTCACTTCCTCGCCAAACGCCATGTCGTACGGACCGTACGCCGTGGCGAACCCCCAGCCGCCGGCGCCGGCGCCGGCATTGGGATCATTCGACTGATTGGCGAAATCGGGATTGGAATCATACGGGGAATCGACGGTCAGGCCCATCACAGTACCCGCCTGGGTAGGCCATGTGCGCCCCGTGCAGTCCGCATTCCCCGGTCTTGCAATCCCCCCGGTCGGCGCCGCACTGGAACCGCATGTGAACCAGTCGTACTGTTCCAGCATGAGCTCCCGTTTATTGTGCGTAGGCTCACTGGTGAGTTTACCGTAGTCGGAGTTGAGGTACGTAACCATGGAAGGCTGCCCCCTGTCGTCGGGGCTGGTTTGTCCTTCGGCATGGGCCTCTGTGTCCGCATGAATGGTCACCACGCCCGTGAAATTGGCGCTACCGAGTCTCCCCAGGGTATCCGCTCTCAGCGTACCGCCCCAATCCTGATCGGCCCAGAACGGAGTGCCGAGCGTGTTCACCAGGTACCCGGTTGCCTTGATGTTCCCCATCCAGGCAAACGATGCGCGCATATCCACGCCGTAATCGTTCAGGCCGTCGCCTATGGCGTCGTTCATGGTATACTGTCCCCAACCCACGCCGCCGGCGCTATTCCCCCATGCCCCGGCAAAGCCGGCGCCTGTGGGACGTTCAAGGAACGCAATGTACACCCCTTCCAGATCGTTCTGCACTTCAATCTCGGGGTCTCCGTCCTGATTCCCCGTATTGACGAAGGTGTACTCGATAATATGATAGTTGTCATGATCCGCATGACTCCACTGCATGGCGCGCCGGTGCGTCGTGACCCCGATGGAGGAGTTGATTTCCGAAACCACCATGCGGTCCGGACCCATACTCGGATCAATCACATCGGGAACGACAGGTTCGTCGAAGGTGTCCGCTCCGTCTACCTTTACCTCTACGGCGGGGTATCGGGAATACAGCACATGCGATATACTGAACATCTCGCCGATGCCGGGGGCGCGAGGCCCTGTATGGGAAACACGGACGTCATACTGATTTCCGGTTTCCCCGTGCGTCACGTTTTTCGCGCCGATCCAGAATCCTTTCCAGCGGCTGTACCCCGTAGCAGGGCGAATGGCCGGATAATTCCAGACCACATCGCTCCGTTCCGGATTGGCCCCGCCGGACAAGTACCAGCTCTGGAAGTCGCCCACGCTAAGCCATTTCGGAATCCACTGGGCCTTCGCGTCCTCTACCGGCGCAACGAACATCAGCGCCAACGCCAGACCGGCCGCTATAAGTCCCGATGTACGGGTGTAATGAACGGTTCGCATAGTGTATCTCGGAATCAGAATGTCAAAAAGGGGTTGTCACCAACGTGATCGCGTTAGAAGGACAGCCGCAACCCGAAGAAGACGTTGCGCGGATTCAGGAACTGCTGCCACATCCGATTCGGCATATTGATGTATGCCTTGTCGTCCAGCACCTGCTGCACTTCGCTCTGGTCTGCAACGCCAAAGGAACTTCCGTTCCACTTGTAGTACTGCTGCTCCTCAAGCACATAGTAAAGCGGCCTGTCTTCGCCGGTTTCAGGCAATGCCCCCTGAATGATCGGCACAAACGCTATGCCCGGCCCGCGGAAGTCGCCCGGCTGGTCGTCGCCGTACAGACCGCCGTCGGGAGAATCGGGAAGCGTGCTCTGCGGCAAGTGGAGCGACGACATGTAGTTGGTCAGGTCCTGCTGCCCGGCGCCGAACAGGTTGCCCCCTGCATGATACAAGTGGCGAATGTTCAGCACGTTCGTAATGTCCACAAAGAACTGAGCGGACCCGATGTTCGTGTTGAAACTCTTGCTGAGGCGCATGTCGAGCGTGTAGTAATCCTTCCAGCGCACATTCCCCTGAAGCTCGCGCTCGCCGCTGCCTGCCGCGCCGGACAGGTTCTGACCATCCCAGGTAAGGGTAAGTCCCTGCCTCCATTCTCCAAGGAAATTCAGGCGCCAATCGCCGAGCGGGTACGCGCCCCCGATCTGGGGGCCCATGTTCTGCGGAAAGAGAACCTCGATGTTGAACCGCGCGAAGGGTTCGGGCACCGGCTTGCTCGTGTAATGCTCCTCCGTACTCCTTACGAAGTTGTCCTGCTGAGTCCGGTTCTCGTCGAACCGGCTGAACCCGAAGTTGCCCGTCTTGCGCACGAGGTACGTGTAGTTGATGAACCCGCGCACCCACTCGCCCCGGTTTCTTGAGATCGTGGCCTCGAAACCGCGCACATCGCCGTAGTTCCATGGCAAAGACGTGCGATAGCTGACGAGATCGTCGAGGCTGATATACTGCACGCCCCGCGGCTGCTTGCTCAGATCCCGATAATACCCGGACAAACGGAGCAGGTACTGGTCGAACAGATTCTGGTCGAAGCCCAGTTCGTACGCCACCGTCCTCGGCATCGGATGGTCGGGGTTGCCGATGTTCACCAGCGCGCCCGCAGAACCTTCCTCGATGTTAAAGAGATTGATCGGATTGAGCGCATTCCGGAAATGACCGTAGTTGAAGTACAACTTGCTGTCGTCGGTCACCGGGAAGGAAATGCCGAGACGAGGACTCAAGGCTACCTGACGCTGCGTGGGCTCCTGCTCAAGCAGTTCGTCGATGCGGGCGCGCCCGATCGCCGCAGAGAACGTACGCTCGTACGTCTCGTAGGTATACCAGTCTCCGCCCGCATGGAAATAATCCAGCCGGACCCCCACATTGGCGACCATGCCCCGGAACTCGAGTTTCGACTGGGCATAGGCCGCGGCCTGCTGCGGCTTGCGGTTCCATAACCGCTTGGGATTCGTGTGGTGCGGATGTTCCGGATCGTCCTCGCCGAAATCCGTATCGTAGTTCGAGTAGATATACTCGACGCCCGCCTTGGCCAGCATGAAGCGGTTGCGCTGGCTGGTAATGTCGAACCGGCCCGTGAAACGGTTTACCGTCGAACTGTCGTACCCGCTGCCCCAGTGGCCCGAAGTACGCACGCCAAGACCCAGTTTGTCGAAATCGTCGCTGATGCTGAATCCATAGGGCTCCTCGTCGAGCATGATGGCGCCGCCGAGATAGGGAATATTCGCTGTTTCGTCGCGGTCACGCACCGTCCTCGTAAAGTAGTCCGTCGTGGAGTTCTGGAGTTGCACCTCGTAGAACGTCTTCGCGTTCAGCGTATGCGTGAACTGCGCGCCGATCATGGTGCGATCCACATCCATGAGATTGTACAGCATGGGCGCAAAGTAGGCGCCCATGTCATGGCCCAGGCCGAACATGGTCTGGTGGCCGCCTTGCCACGGATAATACAGCGCGTCCCCCGTCGTCAGGTTGGGCTGTCCCTGTTCGCTGCGGTTGAGACCAAGCTGCTGGGATAGCATACCCTGCACGATCAGTTTCATGCCGGGCGCCACATTCGAAATGAGCTTCGCCTGTCCAACGCGCTCCGTAAAGGCCGAGCGCTCATAGCCCCCCATCGCATACCCCGTCTGAACCTGACGGAGCGAGGCCGTAAACCGCATATCGCCAAGAAGCTGGTGAAGCCCCGGCAATGGCCCCCCGATGGTCGCGTCAAACTCGTAGTCGGGCTTCTGGACCGACACATCATTGCGCAGGTAATGATCAAAATAGACCTGCTGGAGTTCCTGCGCGGTAAACGTCCTCCCCAGAGCCATGACTTCGGGACGGTTATTGTAATCTTCCGCAACCTTGTTCCACCCTCCCTCAAAGGAATCGTACTCGCGCTGCATCCAGGAAGGCCAGTTCTGCGTGCCTTCGAGCGCCACATCCGGATCCGTCAGCGGGCGGAGATGGAAGCTGTTATGGGAACTGACCATCTCGACTTCATTTCCGTCCACGTCCACACCCGGGAAATTCTTCTGCGCCGTGGGACTGTACCGCACGATCGCATCCACGAAGTACCGGTTCTCTTCCGGTTCTTTCGTGATGACATTGATCAGCCCCGAACGCACATTGCCGTACTCCGCATTGAAACCGCCTGTCTGCACCTGCACTTCCTGGACGGACGTGTAACTCACGCCCGTATACGGCGTGTTGTCGCGACCGCTGGACATCGACAGACCGTCCACCATGAACTGGATCTGGTCGCCGCCGAAGCCGCGCACGGTAAGACCGCGCTCGAAACCGGCTTGCAATCCGATGACTCTTTCGATGTCGGTAATCGGAAGGTTCTCGATTTCTTCTGCCGTAATGTTCGCCACGCTGGCCGACACGTCGCGTTGCACCACAGGCCGCACATCCGTAACGACCACCTCGTCAAGGCCTACCGCCTCTTCCTGCAGAACAAAGTCGATCTCGGTGGTCAGGCCGATATTGACACGGACGCCCTCATACACCTCAGGGGCGTATCCGATGAACGAGGCCCGAACATTGTACGATCCGGGACGCACGTTCACAATAAAGTAGTACCCTTCCGCATCGGTGATCGCGCCCTGCGTTGTACCCACAATGGACACGTTTACGCCGGGCAGCGACTCGCCGGTAGAGGCTTCCGTGACCTGGCCGGCGATTTTACCCGATTGAGCCCAGGCAGAGGCTGGAAGGAAGAGAGCAAGCGCAAACAGTAGTTTTGCGAATCTCATGTGTGCGATCCTCCGGATGTGGTTTAGGTGAGAATTCGTGACGTTGGGAATTTATATAAAAAGCACGGGCATACGCAGGCCAACCGCATACTGCTGCCCTTATTAAATGGTAAGCGCCCCGAAAACAAAAAACAAGTGGTATCGTGTTTTTTTTGCAGTCATACCAGTCTGTACCTCAATTAAACTACCCTCCGATCAGATTACTACCAGGATACCCTGGATTATCCTGTTGCCCGGATGCGGCAATTCTCAGTTCTCCTCCGGCGAACGGAAACCCGCTTCCTCGATGGCCTCTACCGGCGGAAGCCACTGTTTGTGGAGACGATATCCCGCTCCGACGAACCCGAATCCGTTGCGTACATTCCGCATCACGTTCGGCTGTATCAGCACTTCCTCATTGAATATTCCCCCGGGCGGATCCCAGGCCTCGTTGGCTGCAATGAACCGCAACGTCACGCTCAGCAATATGACGCCTACGCGCAGGTCGATACCTACGTCGACCTGTTGCGCCAGACTCGCCGTGACTTCCAGATAATCACTGCGCAAGTCCACCGGCACGATCCATCCTCCGTCCGTTTTCTCGTGCCTCAGGAGATAAGGAATGACAATACGGTCCGATTCGATGTCCGTCTCGTTGGCGACCTTGTACGCCACGGCGTACTCGACCTCCACTTGCACAAGACCAGGCACGTCTCCCCGGACCCATACCGGCTGCACCACGGAAACAAAGCGAATAATCGGATCCTGTGGAATGATTTCCGCCTCGGCCGGCACCGTCACCTCGACCGTGGACTCCTCACCGTCCGAGCGAATCGCCGCAATCTCGTAGGTATGCCCGAAACGGGCCTGGAACGGAGCATAGTACACGTGCGCATACTGGTCTGCAAAATCGACGATAACGGAATCCCGCCAATCGTATCGCTCGCCGGTCGTGCGGTCTATGGAAACAACCTGCGCATCCAATGGCTCCGGCGTAGCGGGGACAAGGCGCTCTTCCACCGGAAAAACCCGCACCCACTGCGAATCAAGCTGCGGCGACAACACGCCATAGATCGAATACGGCACATCCGTCCCCGTAACCGCTACCACATCTTCCTCGCAGGCGCTCAGGCCAAGGAACGCCATCATGGCAAGCGCAACGGGCGCAGCGGATTGCGCAAAACGCCGGATCATCCGGGAACGGAACGGTATGCTGCGCGGCATGCTCATTCGAAGGATACTTTCATCCCGAGGGAAGGCACGAAAGGAAGCTGGTCGACACGGTTAAGCGTAAAAATGTCGAGGTAAAAAATGTTGCGCCGACCGTAGGTGTTGATGGCGCTTGCAAGCAGCGCAACCTCCGCCGGTCCGACAGAGAAAGCCCGCTCCACCGACAGGTCCAGGCGGTGGTACTTCGGCAACAATGCATTGAACGGCCGTTCGTAAATGACCCGGCGCGTGGCCGGTGCGTCCACGGCCTTTTCCACATCGTCCACGAGAAGAAAACCGTCGAACCCGATAGCCTGGCTGAACGGAAGCCCCGATCCGAAATCCCATCGCGCGCTCACATCGAAGCCCAGCACTTCGGTGACGGCCACGATATTGAGCTGGTGGCGCCGATCATGCGCCGGGCGAAAACTCAACGTCTCCTCGCCGTACCAGAGTGGAATGGACGCATCTTCCGCCTCGTACCGGGTCGAGGAAAGACCGTAGTTTATATATCCGTAGGATCTCCGCCCGCGCACCTCCATGCGAATGTCTACCCCCACCGAACGGCCTGTAGCCGGTTGCAATTTCGACGTCAGCCGGGGATAACTCGTCCATTCGGGAATGAAAAGATTCGACAGGTTGCGATAATACCCTTCCACGGACAACTCCAGCTGGCGCAAGGGTTGGGTACGGTATCCCAGCAGGGCATGGGAAGCCCGTTGCGGCCGTCCCTGCAAGACATCCAGCAAATTGGGGTTGTCTTTGGGGACATTCGCCCAGACCGTAAACACGCTGGCGGCGTCCCGGCGGTCGTTGATGCCCAGAATCTCCTGGTGATAGACACCCCAGGCAGCGCTTACCTCATGTATCCCGCGCTGCCATACCGCGCGCAGCCGGGGTTCGATATACGGTTCGAATCGGACCTTGTAAAACTGGAAACGGAGCCCCGGGCGAATACTGAACCCGCCCCCGGGCGCTACATCGAGTTCCAGATAACTGCCCCACTGGGGTACGCTTGCATACCGGAGTTCGATATTCTGATAGAGACCTCCGATGGCGCTGTTCAGCTCCGTGGCGCGCAATTCGCTGCCTGCCTGGGCATCGATCCCGTCGCCGAAATACGTCATGTCTACCGAGACATGCGTGTTCTCGATCCTTGACCAGCGCAGAGGGTCTTCGCGCGGCCCGAGTTCCGTTTCGAGCCGCGAATACGAGACATGAAGATCGGCCATAATCGAAAAGACGCGAGGCAGCATCAACAGGCGCATCCCGACTGCATCGTTGCGCCAGCCTATTTCCTCCTGTACCCCGCCCGTATCCCCCGTCAAAAAGCCGCGATCCCAGGTCTTCAGACCCGTCACCGAGGCGCGCATATTGCTCTTCACCACCCCATGCAGCTTGACGAAGGCGTCCCCGAAGGTAAAAGGCAGTTCATCGTCGAGGTAACGCGCCACGCCCTGTTCGATGTTCGACCGGCGAACCGAAGCGGCAATGGAAATGCGGTTCGGCCACAGGGGACCTTCGATGCGCGCCGAACTCAGAAACGGCGATGCGGCGGCGGAAGCGGCGTAACGACGCATGTTGCCTGTCCGCGACGAGATGTCGATCACCGAAGAAATCCATCCCCCGAACTCGCTTCCATACCCGCCGGCGTAAATATCGACCCGGTTGATATTATCGGACGGGAAGGCGGAATAGAACCCCATGATGTGAAACGGCTGGTACAGCAGAATGCCGTCCAGCTGAATGAGATTCTGCGAAGGCTCTCCGCCGCGGATGAAAAGCTGCCCGCCCCGGTCCCCCGTCGTGACAATGCCGGGTTGCGTAGACAGATAGGTCGCCAGATCGCCGGTCACGTCCGGTCCCGGCACATATTCGATATCGGCGGCGCGGATCGTCTGCTGACCGGCCGTCACGCGGGCCCCGCCGCCCTGGCGCTCCGACTCCACGAGCACCTCGTCCATCTCCTCGTCATCCGGTTCGAGCGCAATATTGTACGTGCGGACCGCTCCCGCCTGGAGCCGTAGCGAATCGGTGTGCGAGCGATATCCGACAAAGCGGGCCTCGATCCGGTATGCGCCGGGCGGAAGGCCGGAAATCACATACGACCCGTCTTCGTTCGTTGCCGCCCCGCGGATGAGCAGCCCCTCCTGTTCCAGCGCCACATTGACCAGTTCGAGCGGTTGACCATCCGTAACGTCGGTAACAAACCCGCTGACAGAAGCCTGCTGGGCCTGCACAGCGCCCGGGACAAGCAAAAAACCAAGTCCGCACAATACGCCTGCCCACAACATGACCGTACGCCGCACGAAAGACCGGGTGCACACATTCAGATACAGAAAGTCTTTGGCCGCGTTGCGCAACCTGTCAATTCCGAACTCCACGACCACCCTTGTTTATCGCACGGCCCGAAAGCCGTCCATACCATTTTCAGCGCGTCCTCCTCGAGGCGCCTATCGAGCAGCATCCATAACGTCCCGAATGGCCTCGACCACGAAATCCGGCGCCTCCCTGTGAAACCACGTTCCGCTGCGCCGGGTCTGCACATGCCGGCTCCATGCGAGCCCATCCAGCAGTTCTTCCCGTAATTCGGCCCTGGCCCGGACCCCGGCTTCCGTTTCGCCCACCCAGCGCGGGGTTTCGGGAATTTGCAGGGATGTGAGCACAGCCACGGGTATATCCGGCAACGCGCCGTCGCCCGGAAAAGCGCCTGTCTCCATCATATTCCTGTATATCCCGAACTCGCCGCGTTCGGCATCCGAAGCGAGACCGTATAACATGTTCTTTCCGGCAAGATATCGATCCATGGAATCCCGGTCCATGGCGGCAAGTCTTTGCCCCTCCCCCTCATGCACCGGCTCCACCAGCACCAACCCCGCTACGGCGCCGGGGTACTGCACGGCGAATGTCCGGGCGAAAACGGCTCCAAGTCCGTGCGCCGCCAGAATGTATGGCGGCCCGGCCTCCAGACTCTGCAGGAGGGTATGGAGTTCTTCCGCAAACATGGAAGGGGTCCTTTCGACCTCACTGGACGACGGAAAATCATCCGAATATCCCAGACCCGAACGCGAATACGATATGGCCCGGGCAAACGCCTGCACATCGTGGTGCACATAATCCCATACGCGCAGGCTCTCGCCCAGATCGGACAGAAAAACGACGGGAATGCCTTCGCCTTCGTCCAACGCATACAGGCGATACCCTCCGGCGTCTGCTTGTTGGCCGCGGGGACCGTCGAGCAGATCCAGTTCGCGGTACTTCATCCGCCGCTCCACCCGATCCAGGCGCTGCTGCACCCGCTCCCAGGAAAGACGCTCCACAGAGGTAGCGCTGCCGGGCGGCGCAATCGTCACGGGGCCCATGCTTGCATCCTCGTCGGAGCAAGCCCCCACAAAGACCCCGTCCTGTTCGCGCTCGAGCTGGCAATGTATTCGCATGGAAGGCCACCAGGCAAACGACAAAATTCCCTCCAGCAAACGCGTTTCCTCCACGCGGAAGTCCTCCTGCGTAAGGTGCTCGACCTTCAAGACTCCCGGCATCGACTCGCCGGCGTCGGGAAAAACGATCGTGATGCCGAAAGGCGTGCCGCCGGGATTTTGCATGAACCCGGTCCATGTGCCCGTCTCCGGCATATCGCCCGCCGGAATGGCGGTTTGGGCCCGGGCGGACGGAACGGCCCAGGAAAGAACGAATACAGCGGCGCACGCCGCCATCGCGACAAGACGCATTGGTACGTAAAAGGGTTGGTTCATTGCAGAGAAAGAAAAAATGTTTTAGCCTTCGCTCGCCATACGGGCAAGCATATTCAGGTTGTTCCGGGCGGTGCGGTTGCCGGGATCGAGCCGGATCGTCATTTCCCAGGCCTGACGCGCTTCGTCGTACCGTTCGGCATTTCCGTAGGCCACGCCCAGATTCAGCCAGGCGTCCGTCAGCGACGGATCGCGATCGACAATCATCCGGTATTGCGCGATCGCACCGTCGATATCGCCGCTTTCCATCATCAGCGACGCCATATTGACATGCATCCGAAGATCGTTTGGAATGATGGCGATAGCCCGCTTGTACGCGTCCAGCGCCCGGTCGTACATCCCCGCCTTGCGGTGTACCTCGCTCAGGCGCAGCCAGTTCTGTACATCGCTGGGATTCCGGTTCACGGCTTCGTGCGCCTCGTTGATATCCTGCTGGATTTGCTGCGCCTGTTCGGCCAGCGCAAGATGAATCTCCGCTTCGGCCTCCTCTCCAAGACGCATCAGCGCCTGTCCGAGGTTGTACTGCGCGCCATGATGCCACGGGCGCTCCTCGACCACGGTGCGGAGCTGCGCCACAGCCTCTTCCACCTCGCCCATATGGAGCAACTGGGTCCCGATGACATAGCGGTAATCCACGCTCTCGGGCCTGATTTCCGCAGCGCGTCTCGATAGAGAAACGGCCGTCTCGATATCCCCTATCTCCTCATGGAGCTGCCCCAGCCACATATATGCTGTCGTGTTCGTACTGTCGATCGCAATAGACTGCTCGTACGACCACTGCGCACTGTCGGCCATGCCGAGTCTTGCATAGGTGCGGCCCATTTCGAGATACAAATGCGTATTCGGCTCGATCGCCTCCTCGCGGCGGAACGCGCCGACGGCGTCCCGAAGACGCCCCCTGCGAAAATGATTGATCCCGATATTCATGTGCGCCCCTCGGTACTCCTCGTCTGCGACGAGCGCGGTGGCGTACGCGGCGTTGGCGATATCGAGCTGGTTCAGATCCGTATAGATTCTGCCGCGCAGGAAGTACGTGTCCGCCAAATCCGGCACATAGTGCTCTACGCTGTCGGTGAGCGCCAGCGCATGCAGATAATTTCCCTGACGCCAGGCGGTCTCCGCCTGGAGCATAAACCGTTGCACGTTCAGGTCCAGCGATTCGCGGAGTTCTTCCGTAAGGGTAAGCGGCTCTTCCGCGCGTTCCTGCGCACATCCTGCAAGCAGGAAGGCGACCGCCACCATGCAAAACCGTCGTATCATATCCTTATTAACCATTTCTCCTGTCCACAAAAAATCGTTTGCGCGATTACCGGAGCCCCCCGGAACGCCCCACAGCGGGTTCCGCCGGACGCAACGCGCCGGATCCCTCGACAAGAATTACTTCCTGCCCGGCTTCCACCCCGGCAAAGCGTTCGACCAGACCACTCGGCCAATGCACTATTAGACTATCTACTTGCCGACGTGCTCCCAACCCGAATACGGCGGGGAATGCGGACTGCGACAAAAAACTCGAACCCGACCGGATACGGCGCTCCATCCGCAAGTCGCCCGCGACCGCCTCGATCCGGGCGCCGAGCGCACTTCCGTTGCTGACGCGCCCTTCCAGCCGCACATGCAGCCACCCTGCCTCGTTCAGGTCGTTGCGCCACAGATGCGCCGGTCCGGCGTTTTCCAGCAGCAATACATCCAGATCTCCATCCCGGTCGTAATCGGCATAGGCCGCGCCACGGGCCACCATCGGTTGCGCAAGCACGCCGGTCGCCGAAAGCGCCTCCTCGAAGACGCCGTCGCCCCGATTCAGAAACAGCTGCGCCGGCTCCGCAAACGTAGCCCCTTCGAGAATCTCGGCGATATGCTCCAGTACATGCCCATTGGCGAGAAACAGGTCGAGGTCCCCGTCCAGGTCCGCATCGAAAAGGAACAGGCCGAAGGTCAGGGTGCCCATCGTGGGAAAGCCGATACGGGAGATGGTAGCCCGATCCGTGAAATAACCGCCCGAAGCATGCCGGAAAACGCTCACGGTTTCCTGGGTGAAATTGCCCACGAAAATGGTCGTTTGCCCGGTGCTGTCCACCACGCCCGCATCCACCCCCATGCCGGCCCGCGATTGCCCGTGCTGATCGTAGGCCACGCCGCTGCGCACAGCGACCTCGTCAAACGTGCCGTCGCCGCGATTCACGAACAACAGGTTCCGCTCCGTATCGTTGGCCACATACAGGTCGGAATGTCCGTCTCCGGTTACATCCAGTTCAGTCACGCCGAGCGTCTTGTCCAGCACGGGGTCGATCGCGCCTGAAAAACCGGCCTCCTGCGTCGCGTCGACAAAGGAGCCATCGCCCTGGTTGCGATAGAACGCGCTGGCGACGCCCGCATAATTCTGCGGCGTGCAATAGGCTTTGTCTCCGTCATGAAAACAGGGAATATCCGTTTCGGGCGTCCAGGATACATAATTGCCCACGAACAAATCGACCCAGCCGTCCCGATCGGCGTCAAAGAATGCAGCAGATGTGCTCCAGTACGCCTCGTCCGCAAGCCCCGCTTCTTCGCCAACCTCCTCAAACCGTCCGCCGTCATTGCGAAAGAGCAGGTTCTCATGGAGCGTCGTCAGAAAAAAATCCGTGTCCCCGTCGTTGTCGTAATCGGCGGCGGCCACGCCGAATCCGTACGCTTCCATGCCGCTGAGGCCTGTTGCGACGGAGACATCTTCAAACGTACCATCGCCCAGATTGCGATAAAGCCGAAGCGCTTCGACCGGCTCGTCGGAAACGCGGGCCCAACGCCCGCCGCCCACCAGCAGAATATCCTGCCAGCCGTCGCCGTCGTAATCGAGGAAGGCCCCCCCGGGACCCACCACTTCGGGCATCCATTTCTGGCCGAAGTCCCCGCTTTCGTGCCGATACGCGCCAATACCCGCCTCTTCGGTAACCTCCGTAAAAGCAAGCGCAGCAGACGAAGACCCGGATGAGGCGTCCTCTCCTCCCGCACACCCGGCAACAAGTCCCGTACAGCACGCGACTATGGCGACGCCGGCGCAGCGCATGACCCAATGCGCTCCCCGACCCATCCTGTAAACCGGGTAAACCGGCTGCCCGGATATCCTCCTCGTCATGGATGCAGCCGGATAGGTGTCAGATCGCCCGTCCCTTCGACAAGAAGCACATCCTGGCCGCCCGCCACCCCGGTAAACCGCTCCACAAGGCCGCTTGGCCAATACACGGTCAACGAATCGACCTCCTCCCGGCTGCCGAGACCGAACGCAGCCACCGGCTCCGATTGCGAAAGATAACTGGACCCCGTCCGAATGCGCCGTTCCATGGTCAATTCGCCCAGTCCGGCCGTAATGCGGGTTCCGAGTCCGTCGCGATTGCTGCTGCGCCCCTCCACATGCACACGCAGATAACGCCCCGGCGCCGTGTCATTGCGCCAAAGGTGCGCCGGGCCTCCATTTTCGGTCACAAGAATATCCTGATCTCCGTCCCGGTCGTAATCCGCATAGGCAGCCCCGCGACCGACAAGCAGATCCGTCCATACCCCCTCTCCCGGCGTAAACTCATCGAACACCCCATCGCCCCGATTCAGAAAAAGCTGCGCGGGCTGCCGGTAGCGGATACGGTCGTTCTCTCCGGTTCTGTCCGGGTGTACGTGTCCATTGGCCACAAACAGATCCAGGTCCGTATCCATGTCCGCATCCATCAGAAACAGCCCGAACGTAAGGGACAGCAGACTCGGAAATCCGACGCGGGACAACCCGGCCCGGCCAACGAACGATTCCCCTTCCTCATGGCGGTACACCCCGATCATCTCGCCCGCAAAATTGCCGACGAACAGCGAATAACGCCCCGTGCTGTCCGTAATCCCCGCATCGATCCCCATGCCGGCGCGGGCTTCTCCGTGTTCGCTGAACGCAAACCCGCTCGGCACGCCGATATCGGTGAATGTGCCGTCCGCATTATTCCGAAACAGCAAATCGCCCTCTCCGTCGTTCGCCACGGCAAGATCGGGCCAGCCGTCGAAATTAAAATCCAGTTCGGCAACGCCCAGCGATTTGCCAAGCGTCGGCATGAAACCGGCGGCTTCGGTGCGATCGGCAAACGCGCCGTTCCCTTCGTTCACATAATACCGGCTCTGCACCCCGGTATACACGGCAGGATGGCAATACAACTTGACGGTTCCGCCGCTTGGACAAAAGATGTCCGTTTCGGGCGTCCATGCCACATAGTTCGCCACATACAGATCGTTGTCCCCGTCCCGGTCCGCATCGAAGAAAATAGCGGAACTGCTCCAGATGTCGTTCCCTTCCAGACCCGCCTCATCCGTGGCCTCGACGAATCGCCCCCCTTCGTTGCGAAAGAAAAAATCTCCCTCGAGACAGGTGATATAAAGATCTGCATCCCCGTCGTTGTCGTAGTCGGAAGCCGCCATCCCGATCGTATACCCGTCCACGCCGGCCAGACCCGCCGCTTCCGTTACCTCGGTGAAGGAGCCGTCCCCATTATTCCGGTACAGAAAGATTGCCTGGACCGGCGTTTCGGGATCCCAATTCCCTCCGCCAAGAAGCAGAATATCGCTCCAGCCGTCGCCGTCGTAATCGAAGAACCCTCCCCCGGACCCCATTTGCTCGGGGTACCACTTGTCTCCGGCGGCGCCATTGACATGCATGAAGGCGCCAAGCCCGGCTTCCGCAGCGACATTCGTAAAAACAGGAAGCCGGACATCCTCCTCGTCCGTCGACCGCGTCGTAGAGAGCGAACAAGCGCTCAACCAACCCGCAGCAAAACAAACAAGGACAATGCCCAGCCGGCCTGTCAACCAAAAACGGGGAACAGGATCAGAAGGAGATATTGACGGCGAAGCGCTGGATTGCGTCGAAAACGCCAAAGTCCGTGTAGGCATAATCCACACCGAATCCAATATTCCCGGCGCTGTATTTCAGACCCGCTCCGAAGCTGACTCCTTCTTCCGAGTCTTCGCCCACAAAGGCGCGTCCCAAACCGCCCCGCAGGGACAATATGTTCATGAGCGTATACTCGCCGCCGACCTTGACATGCTCCGCAAAGTCACGCGGGCGCTGAGCGTCCACGGAAACCATGAAGGAATGCATGTTCGGATCCATGCTCGTGAGATCCATCACGTCCATCGAAACGCCGATCTGGAAGGTCAGGGGAAGTTCGAAACGCTCCCGCTCGTAGACCAGCTCCCGCGAGAAATTCCGGGTGCTCATCGCGATCGTAAGGCTCTCGAAGCCCGTGTCGTACAGTACGCCGAAATCGACGGCGATGGTATTCAGCCCATAATCCTCGAGGGTGGCGGTGGTGCCATCGTCAAGCGTCGAAGTGCCATCGTCCGAGCGCGCTTTGGCGAACGAACCCAGGTCCTGCTTGGCGTACTTGACATGGGCGCCGATGGAAAAGCGATCCGTGAACGAACGGGCATATCCCAGGCCTACTGCAAGCGCTGTCGGGTTATAGACGCCCGTATCGACATAGCCCTGCTCGTTTTCCGCGCGAACCGTTCCCAGAAAATCTCCGTAATCCACGTTGACGAGGGAAAAACCGATCACCCCGTAGTTTCCGCCGCCCGGACGGTACGCCACGCTTGCGGCATTATACTGGATGTCCACAAGGTAATTCATGATGCCGAATCCCGCGCTGAAATCACCCCCCATGCGAGCCATGGAGGCGGGATTGTAGAACATCGCCGACGAGGAGCCTGTGCTGGACGAGGTTACGGCGCCGCCCATGGCGGTCGCCCTCGCATCAACGGACGCCGAGAGAAACTTGAAGCCGGTCTGACCGCGCTTCACCGTTTCCACTTCTTCGTCCGGGCTCGGGATAAACGTCTGCGCATGCGCCGACGGGGCCGTCAGTAACCCAATGGCTACGAGGAGGCACGTAGTAGCAATACTCCTTTTCATAATCAAGCCTGATTGAATGTCGATAAAGGGTCTCGTGTATGATCGGGGCCTCGGGGGCGAACCGGCAAGCGATCCGCCCCCTTGCCCGGGTTACCGAATGACCGTGAATTTCCGGAATACCTGATCGTTCGTTTCGTTGTCGGTGATCACGGCAATGTAAATACCACTCACAAGCAACTGCCGCGCGCTCGTGGTGAGATTCCACTTCTCGTCTCCACTACCGTCGGTGTGCTCAAGAGTCTGGATGAGCTCGCCGATCTCCGAGTAAATCTTGATCGTACAATCCCCCGGAATGTTGAAGAAAGCGACCTCGTCTTCCTTGGTAAAGCGAATGGACTGATCGGAACCGAGGTTCACCGGATTCGGCACGACGCGCACATCGTCGATCGTTCCGGTCGCCCCGAACGGCGGGCGCTTCAGGTTGGCCGGCTGGTACGTCTGCGTCAGGTACCGGCTGCTGCGCAACGCCACGCCTCCGCCGGGAACCCCCGTGAGCCCACTCGGATCGTTCGGAAGATCTTCGCCTACCGCAACGAGATAGTAGTAGTAGTCCGTACCGCGGACGGCGCTCTCGTCGTTAAACGCGCTCGCGCTGGCATCCAGCATGGGGCCTTCGCAATCCGGACGAGCGCCGCGCAAACAGGTATACGGCATTTCGTCTTCCCTGCGGCGAAGCCGCTCGTTCATCACATTCTGGTCCGTGCTGCTCAGCGCGCCCAGTAAATCGTCCGCCTCACGCACGTAGTCGTAGGCCGGGCTCCACCAGACATTCCGCTCGGTACGATACACTTCCCAACCGACCCGTGACGGACCGCCGGAGAGCGGCTCCCAGGCAAGTTCGATCTGACCGGGCTTGCCTGCTACCGAAAAACTGCTTGGCGGAAGAGGCGGTTGCGCGACCGGATAGGTCGTCAAGTCGTTCGACGCTTCGTAGACCGCTCTGGCATTTACGAAGTTTTTGAACAGCGAGTCCCGCGCCGTCAGCACCCACTGGTTCTTCGTCATGGCTTCGAGACCCAGATCGTACGCATCATGGAAACTGTATTCCACATCGTCCTTGATCACCCCGTCGCCGTTGGCGTCGTAGCGAATGATGGCGTCCCTGTCCCGACCAGTGAGCTTAAACTCCCTGCCGATAGCGAGCGATGCATCGAAGTCGAGGCCGCCCACCGAACGAGCGAACACGATGCGTACTTCATCGCCAAATTCCATGTCGTAGGGGCCATACGCCACCGTTGCGGCGTGACCGCCCTGACGGCCCTGGCTCGGATTGTTCGACGGATCCCAGAAGTTACCCTCGGGCTCGATACGGTCCGCCCACATCGGGCACATGCGTGTGCGGGACACATCCGAAGAGCATCCCGGCGGCGCCGGCGTATGATCCTCGCGCGTCAGAATACCGTCTTCGTAATACTCGAGGTGCGGAGCCCCCGCGGCCGTCAGTTTCTCGTCCTGATCCATGAAGCCGATCGTATGCGGCTGCACCGTGCGGTCGAAGGAGGCGTCGCTTATGGAGTTCGGAGCGTACAGCGGCATCTCTCCATCGAAGTAGGCCCCTGCAAGACGTCCCACCGTGTCTCCCGCGGCCTGGGACCAGTGCGCTTCGAGAATCGGCGCGCCAAGGTTGTCCCAGTTGCCTGCGGAATAATCCGGCTCGTAGCCCTTCCACAGGTAATACGCCGTGATGTCGAGGGGATAATCGGCATGGCCATCGCCTACGGCGTCCACCATGCTGTACTTGCCCCACACCTGGCCGCCGTCGCCGATCCATGCGGCGGTATCCGTACCGCGCCAGCGGTGGATCCAGTAGAAATAGGTCTCCTCAAGGCTCTGGCCATCCAGTTCGATCTCGGGATCGTCGTCCGTATTGCCCGTATTCGTGAAGAGATATTCGACAATGTGATATTCGTCGTGAAACGCATTGCTCCAGGCATAGGCGCGCTTGCGGACGGTGACGCCAATGTTCATATTCCAGACGGATTCCTGCATTCGGTCGGCCGGCAAACCCGGATCGACCTCGCTCACGACAGCCACTCGGTCGAACGAAGCCACGCCGTCTACCGTGACCTCCGTGTCCTCCCATTTGGCGATCAACTTGTCTTCCACCGGAAAGGCGAAATCCACGCCGGGGTCACGAGGACCGATGCGCGACGTGTAGTATGGATAGGCTTGCCCGTTGGGATCCGTCCAGTTCTTGGCACCGATCCAGAAGGCGCCGGAGCGCTCGTGCGTCGAATTCCGGTGAATGGCCGGATAGGCCATCAGGTTCGACGTTTCGTTCTTGACGCCAACCTGGGGATACCCGTCCTGGTAATCTCCAATGTCGATCCACGTAACAGTGAACTGCGCAACGGCGGTGCCGACGCCCAGTACCCCCAACGTGAACGCAAGAACGGCGCCCGTGAAAAGTTTGTAACTGGCTTTCATCATGATCTTGTTCGAATGTGCAGAATAACTGCCGTCGATTTTCATCTCCGGATGAACACGCCGGAGGTCGGCGGGCGCAATGGCCGCCGACCCCCGAACGCATCAATTTTCCCTTAGAAGCTTACTCGCAGGCCGAGCGTGACTCTACGCGGGTTCAGGAAGGTATTGAACCGGTGGTTCGGCATGTCGATGTATGCCTTGTCTTCCAGCACCTGATCCAGCTCGCTGCCGGAAACCTGCTCCCAGGAGCTGCCATTCCACTTGTGGTACGTACCCATATCGGCTGCATACACCCAGCCCCGCTCGAATCCTGCATCGGGCGCCTCAGGCAGCGTGGCCTTGGCCTCGATCGGCTGCCACTCGACGTCCCAGTCGCGGAACATGCCCGGCCGGTCGTCGCCCGGAACCCATTCGTACGGCTTGGAACTGCCTTCAGGCAACTGATGGAACATATCTTCCGGCAAATGCAGCGACCGCATGTAATCCCCGGCGTCGTCTCCCTGACGTTCGAGGAACGCGCCGCCCCAGTTCAGGTGCCGCAGGTTGAAGACATTGTCGATGTCCGCAAACAGTTGCAACTGCGTGGGCCCGGCTGCGAAATGCTTCGTAAACCGCAGGTCGAAGTTCCAGTAATCCCGGTACCGCAGATTATTACGCACTTCCGGAATGCTTGCGGCAAAATCACCCGCCCAGGTCAAGGCAACGCCCTTGCGCCATTCGCCGAGGAGGCTGATCCGGAAATTCCCAAGAGGAGTCTTCCCTCCGATCTCGGGGCCGAAGCCCTGCGGCGTAAGCACCAGCAGGTTCGCGCGGGCGAACGGCTCGGCCACCGGCGCAGACTGCCTGTAGTCCGTGGCGGTACGCAGCCAGTTTACCATCTGGAACGAGTTCTCGAAAAAGTTCGAGTACCCGAAGTTGCCCGACTTGCGCTGCTGATAGGTGAAGTTCGCAAAGCCCTGAACCCACTTGCCGCGGTTCTTGGAAATGCTGAACTCCGCCCCCCGCGTGTCCGAGTAATGCCACGGCATCTTCGTGCTGTAATTCACGACATTGCCAAGGCTCTGGAAATTGACGTTCCGCGTCTCTTCCTTGTTATCCCGGTAGTACCCGGAAATACGCAGCAGAAACAGATCCAGCACGTTCTGATCGAAGCCCAGTTCGTACGCCACCGTCTTGGGCAGCGGATGATTCGGGTTCGCGATCTGATCGATGCCGCCCGCCTTGGACTGCTGAATGCCCAGTACATCGTAGGCGTCCATCATCTGGCGGAAGTGACCGTAGTTGAAGTACAACTTGCTGTTGGTCGTGATCGGGAAGGAAATCCCTACGCGGGGGCTGACGCCAACCTGGGAACCGACGGATTCTCTTTCGAGGTCCTCATCCAGTTTGTCCCTGTCGAAGCGCAGGATGCCATCGTAGAATCCGTACTGCCACCATTCCGTGTTCGGATCGAAATAATCGAGGCGCACGCCGACATTCGCGATCATGCCCTGAAATTCGAGTTTGCTCTGAACATAGGCAGCTCCCTGCACCGGCGAGCCGTCCCACGGCCAGCGAGCGCCCGACTGCGGGCCTGCCAGCGCAATGTTGATGCTCGCGTAATTCATGTCGTAGTCGCTGTAGATCAACTCGGCGCCCGTCTGGAAAAGCAGGAAACGGTTGATCTGGCTCGTCAGATCGAAGCGACCGGTGTATACCGTCACGGTCGAGGTATCGCGGGTCTTGACCCAGTGGCCGCCCGTCGATTCGTCCGTCAGGATATTGCCGCCGATCCCGGCGAAACCGAAAGGCTCCTCGCCCGAGCAATACGGCGTATTCTGGCCGTCGCCCGTGACATCGGATCCACCGCCGAAGCACACCAGACCTGCGTGCCCTTCGAAGCCCGGATTGGGACGACCGAAGTTATCCGTCCAGGGAATACGAACGAGTTCATACGGCTGGCAGGATTCGCCATTGGGGCCCGTGCCGTCCGCCGAACACACATACGATCCGTCCCGCAGCGTCGGAAGCTTCGTGTGGTAATTCGACTCCATGCGCTGCAAGCCCACTTCGTAGAAGGTGTTCTGGTTCAGCGTATGCGTGAACTGCAAGCCCAGCATGTCATGATCGATGTCGCCGATGGGCCATTGTCCGTCCGTGAACAACTCGTCCCCGCGAATGTCGATCTCCCAGATCTGCTTGCCTACGTCGCGGCCTTCGCTCTGCCACCACGGATAGGCCGGAATCTGGCCCGTCCACAACTCCGTTCCCCTCGAATTTTCCTGCCAAAGCTGCCCGCGCTGCCGGGTGCCAAGCGCATGCGCCGTCAGTTTCATGCCGGGGCCCACGTTGGAGATCAACTTCACCTGATAGGTATTGTCCGTGTACGCCTGACGGTCCTGCGGATACAGATACGCTGTTTGAGATCCGCGATAGGAAGCAAGGAAGCGCAGGCCGCCGAGATGCTGGCTGATGCCCGGAATCGGGCCGCCGATCGTGATGTCGGCATCGTAATCCGGCATCGTAATCTCGTTGCTCTTGCGCCACATGTAGTGCCAGTACTCGATCATGTCCGCTTCGGTCACGTCGAATCCTTCGTCATGCAAACGGCTGATAATGCCTGCCCAACCCGGGAACGGCTTGTACTGCCGTGCTTCGTACGCATCCCAGACGCCTCCCGAACCGTTCAACCGAACCGCCGGATCCAGCACCGGGCGCGCAAACCATGTGTTGCACTCGACATCGGCAGAGGGATAGGAACAGCTCGACGGCAACTGGTGATAGGGATCGAACGTCTTGTCCTGTGCCGGCGCAAAACGAACAAGCGCATCCACCGTGTATTCCGTGCGGGAAGGCTCCTTCGTAGCGACGTTCACGATACCGGAGCGCACGTTTCCGTACTCCGCGCTGAACCCGCCTGTCTGCACCTGCACCTCTTCAAGCGACGTATAACTGATGCTGGTCATGGGATCGTTATGGCGACCCGTGCGCATCTGCAAACCGTCTACAATAAAGGCAACCTCGTTGAGTCCGCCGCCGCGCACGCGCATGCCCGGCTCGATGCCCGCCTGCAGGTCCAGCACTTCCGAAACGCCCGCTACGGGCAGATCCTGGAAATCCTGGGCGCTCAGGTTCGCCACGTTCGCCGAAACGTCCGCCTGCACAATAGGCTGTTCGGCCACGACGACCACTTCGTCAAGGCCTACCGTTTCTTCCTGTATCTGGAAATTGACCGTGGAGGTGAGGTCCGTACTTACGTGGATCCCTTCCTGTACGGCTGCCGTGTACCCGATGAACGATGCGCGTATGCTGTACGTACCGGGGCGCACATTCAGAATGTGGTAGAACCCTTCGGCGTCGGTAACGGCGCCTTGCGTCGTTCCCTCGATCGCGACATTCACGCCGGGAAGTGATTCCCCGGTGCCCGCATCGGTTACCTGACCAGCGATCTTGCCTTGCTGCGCCCAGGCGGTAGCCGGAATAAGCAGAGCAAACGTAAACAGTAGCTTTGCCAGTCTCATTTGCATGACCCTAATGGATTGATGGTGGTGGTTGTAACGTAATCAAAAGGGCGCTGCGATCAGGACAGATCGCCGCGCTCGTACGTTAGCGTTTGACTTTGAAAAAGAAGCGAAGAACCCGCTGTTTAGCATGGTATCGTATGTAAAAAGCGTTTTCGCGTTCCTAATGGCGTATTCGTAAGTAATGCCGATGCAGAGCAAATCATGCATCGACACATCCTGTGCGCCTGTACACGCCCAACATGATCGTCAGGCGATAACGCACCTTCAGCGGCATAGGTTACGACATCATATACAATAAAGCAAGTGCGAAAATCTCTATCTCATTTTTTTTGCCGCTTCCTTACATGTCCCGACCAAACGACCCCGTCAATCCACGGGGATAAACAGCGTTTTGACGCCGCGCCGACGCTCGAACCCTTCGAAGGCCTGCTCCCACTCGGTTACCTCGCGGATATCGGTGATGAGCGGCTTCGTGCGCACCTGCCCGGTTTGCAGCAACTGCAACGCGCGCAACCAGGCGGCGGGCACGCTTGCGTTGCTGCCGGTAACGACAAGCTCCTTGTAGCATACCTGATCAAGGTCCCAGGCGACCGGTTTGCCGAATAGTCCGATCTGCACATACCGCCCCCCTCGCCGAACAAGGTCCAGCAACCCTGCGGCGGCAGGGCCTGCGCCGGAGCATTCGTACACCACGTCGGCCCCCATTTTCTCCGTAGTGATATCGGCTACGAGTTCCGAAGCATTATCGCGCTCCACGTTTACGATGTGGTCGGCCCCGAACGAACGAGCCATGTCCAGGCGGTGCCCGTCGCTGTCCGTGCCGAGCATGACCACCGTCGCGCCGGCCGCCTTGACGACCTGCAACGTAAGCAGGCCGATGGCGCCGGGGCCCGCCACGACCGCTACGTCGCCGGGCGACGCCGTAGGAGTGCTCGAAACGCCGTGGACCACGCAGGCAAGCGGCTCGGTCAGGGCGCCGGCGTGGAAATCCACATTGTCCGGCAGGACATGAATGTTGGACGCCGGCACGATCACGTACCGGGTGAACCCTCCGTTGACCGCAGAACCGATCGACAGGCGATCGAGACACAGGTTGGCGCGCCCCGCGCGGCAATACCGGCATGCGTCGCACGTGGAAAAGTAGGTCTCGGTCGTTACGCGAAGGCCCGGCGCAAGATGATCCACATCGTCTCCGGCGTCCGCAATTTCCCCCGCCACCTCGTGTCCGAGCACGACGGGAGGCCGCGACGCAAATTCGTCCTTATATATATGCAGGTCCGTGCCGCAGACGCCGGCGGCCTGCACGCGAATCTTGACTTGTCCGGGCGCCGGGTCCGGTTCGGGGATATCGCGAAGTTCGATATGCCCCACTCCCGGCGCTACTTTCATTACGGCTTTCATGGCAAGCGTTTCGTTCGATATCTGTCTGCGGAGCGGTTTGCCCCAAGCGCATTAGCCCTCCCTGTACATAGCGCCCGAAAACCGGGTTCCTGTCCTGGCCAACAATGGCGCATTTCCGCAGCACACGGCTATATGGGAATGACGCGGCCAGCGCGCCTCTCTCAACCTCTGAGCCTTGCGAACTTTAAGGATACTCCGATCAGCGTATCCTTAATCAGCGTATCCTACAGGAACCCGGAAGCCATTCGCCGGATTTACCCTTTGCGGCGCCGGTTACGCGCTGCGGGCCTGCCGATGCGCAATGCATTCTGCGGCGCGTAATATTTTGCAAAATATTCACGGAAAATCATGCCTCCCGCCCCGCTCCACCATTATATCGAAGGCGACTGGCGCCTTCGCCGGGAAAGTCGCCTGCTGGATGTGATCAACCCGGCCACCGCTGCGCCGCTGGCGCGGGTTCCCTTCTCCTCGAAGGAAGAGGTGGATCGCGCCGTGCAGGCGGCGCACAAGGCGTTCCCCGCATGGCGGGCCACGCCGATCACGGAACGCATACAATACCTTTTCCGGCTCAAGCAACTGCTGGAAGAACATGTCGAAGACCTTGCCCGAACCATCACGAACGAATGCGGCAAGACCTTCCGGGAAAGCCTGGGCGAGCTCCGGCGGGGCATCGAAAACGTGGAGGTGGCCATCGGAACGCCCATACTCATGCAGGGCGTGAACAACGAGGACATTGCGCGCGGCATCGACGAGCACATGATCCGGCAACCGCTGGGCGTAACCACGGCCATTACCCCGTTCAATTTTCCGGGCATGATCCCCTTGTGGTTCCTGCCCTACGCCGTCGCTACCGGCAATTGCTTCATCCTGAAGCCGAGCGAGCGCGTCCCGATGACCAGCGCCCGGCTGTTCGACCTGATCGACCAATGCGGCTTTCCGCCGGGCGTGCTGCAACTCGTCCACGGGGGCAAAGACACGGTGGACGCCCTCCTCGATCATCCGCTGGTGCGCGCCGTCAGTTTCGTAGGCTCGACGCCGGTGGCGCGCTATGTCTACAGCAGGGCGTCCGCTTCGGGGAAACGCGCGCAATGCCAGGGAGGCGCCAAAAATCCGGTGGTGATCCTGCCGGACGCGGACATGGACATGACCACGCAGATCATGGCCGATTCCGCGTTTGGCTGCGCCGGACAGCGCTGCCTCGCCGCTTCCGTAGCCGTAACGGTAGGCAGCGCAGGCAAGGAATTTACCGAACGGATTGCGGAGGCCGCCGCATCCCGCCGGGTGGGCTACGGCCTGGAAGAGGACGTACAAATGGGGCCTGTGATTTCCGAACAAAGCCGGCAACGCATCGAGGGACTCATCGAAACGGGCGCGAAAGAGGGCGCCCGGCTCGTCGTGGACGGGCGGGGCCAACACGTCGGGGGCTACGAAGACGGATATTTTCTTTTCCCCTCCGTGCTTTCGGATATTCCCCCGGCAAGCACGCTGTCCCGGATCGAAGTCTTCGGTCCGGTGCTGAGCCTATCCCATGTCGAGACCCTCGACGAGGCGATCCGGTTCGTAAACGACCGTCCCTACGGAAACATGGCCTGCATCTTCACAAGCAGCGGCGCAAGCGCGCGGCAGTTCCGCCATGAAGCGGACGCCGGCAACATCGGCGTCAACATCGGCGTAGCCGCCCCGATGGCCTTTTTCCCGTTCAGCGGATGGAACGAAAGTTTCTTCGGGGACTTGCATGCGCAGTCCCGGCACGGCGTGGAGTTCTACACGCAAACGAAAGTGGTCGTGGAACGCTGGCCGAGCGCGTGGACCCGCACCTTCTGATAGATAGTATAGATACGCTGATTTTTTTTCTGATTTCCCGGTCAGGGCATGCCCGAACGAACTTTTGACGTCGTCAGCCTGGGGCGGCTGGCGATCGACCTGTACGCCGACGAGATCGGCGTGGAACTGTCCCGCGTACGGCATTTCAGCGTCTATGCGGGCGGATGCCCGACCAACTTCGCCACCGGCGCAGCGCGGCTGGGCCTGCGCGTGGCGATGGCCTCCCGGATCGGCACGGACGGCCTGAGTGACGGCCTGATCGACTTTCTGACGCAGGAAGGCGTCGATACCCGGTATGTCGTACGCGATCCGGAGCACTTGACGGGGCTGGCTTTTCTGAGCATCCTCCCCCCCGACACGTTCCCGCTCGTTTATTACCGTCCCGATCCGGCCGACATGCACATGACGGCGGAGGATATCGCCCCCATCGCTTTCGACGATGCGAACGCGCTGTTCGTGGCCGGAACCCGGTTCAGCGGCGAGCCCGCCCGCAGCGCCACGCTGGACGCCATGGAACGCGGCCGCGCGGCAGGCGCCGAAATCATCCTCGATATAGACAGACGGCCCACGCTCTGGGCGGACCTTGACGCTTTCGGCAGCCACCTTCGCAACGCCCTCCCTCTTGTGGATATCGCCATCGGGACCGAGGACGAAATCACCGCCGCCGCCGACCGGCCAAGCGTCGAGGAGGCCGTACCCGTGCTGCTCGACCTCGTGCAACGCGCCGTCGCCGTCAAGCGCGGCCAGGACGGTTCGGAAGTGTATACCAAAGACGGGGGCATGCACCGCGCCGCGCCGTTTTCCGTGGAGGTGCTCAATGTGCTTGGCGCGGGGGACGCCTGGGCCGCCGGATTCGTCTATGCCTTTTTGCAGGGATGGACCTGGGAAAAATGCGCCCGGTTCGGCAACGCGACCGGCGCCATCGTCGTGACGCGCCACGCCTGCGCAAACGACATGCCCACGCGCGAAGAAGCCGCTTCCTTTATCGAGGAGCAAGGGGGATTCTGATGGGGACAGCACCCATTCGGGCAGACCAGGCAGCCCGGGCAGACCGCAAGGACGAAAGCCATAAGGACCGGCCCGCGGCGCGCCTTGCGATCAAGCAACATTTGACCCGGTGTGCGGGGGAGGCGGGTGTGTTTACCGTACTCGCCATCGATCACCGGGCCAATCTTGCAGAGGATATGGCGAAGGCGCGGGGCCGCCCGACAAGCAAGCAAGACATGTTGGCGTTCAAACGGGCGGCGATCCACGGACTTGCCGGTTCGTACGACGCCGTACTGGCCGATCCGGAGTACGGCTTCCCCGCACTGGTGGACCCTGCACGAACGAACAATCCCGGCAACCCCGAACGCGAATCCGGCCTCCTTGCCCCCCTGGAGGTCACCGACTACAGCGCGCATCCAAGCCGGCGGGAAACGGTATTCATCGAAAACTGGGGGGTAGAAGAAATCGTCCGTTCCGGGGGCAACGGCGCAAAATTGCTGCTCTTTTTTCACCCGGAGTCCGCGCGCGCCGCCGCGCAAACGGAAGGGGTCGACCGGATCGGAGCGGAGTGCTGCGCACACGGTCTGCCCTTCTTTCTGGAACCGGTGGCCTGCTCGCTCGACCCCGACCAGCCGCTTTCCAACGAGGAACGCATACAGGTCGTAGTAGAAACCGCACGGCATTTTTCGCAACGCAGCGTGGATGTGCTGAAGCTGCCGTTCCCTGTGAACCCCGATGCAGAACCCGGCGCCTGGGAACCGGCCCTCCGTGCGCTCGACGCGGCCTGCGCGGTCCCGTGGACGCTGTTGAGCGGGGGCGTATCTTTCGAATTGTTCGCCAGACAGGCGGAGGCAGCGTGCCGGGCGGGCGCCAGTGGGGTCATCGCGGGGCGGGCCGTCTGGGGCGAAGGGGTAGCATTGGAAGGCGATGCCCTGGACGATTTCATACAGACCACCGCCCGCCAGCGCATGGAAACGCTTGCTGCGCTGTGCAACCGGTACGGGACCCCGTGGCATGGCCGGTCGTGAAGCGCTGAGCGAAGCGATTTTGATCAGAGCATCCCATACTTCATCATACTTCACCATACGCATCAATCCATAACGGAATGACGACGCAAAACTCCTTCACCATCGTCCAGCGCGGCGCCGAGCGCCTGCTGCGCATCACCGGGGACGCTCCGGACGGATTCCGGGGCGAACAAGCCGCAGACGGGCTGCTCTGTCCCCTCGATGCGCACAATGCCGAGGCCCTTCGGAAAGCTCTCCCCTGGACGGCGCCGGAACTCGTGGGCCTGCGCAAATCGTTCGGATTCGGAGACCGGCTGGGCATCGCCACGCCCGGACACCTCGACGCCCTCGAAGCCATGCCGGAAAGCGGCTTCTTTCCGGTTCTTGCGCAGCAATCCATGCGAGAAATGGCGCGGGCCCGGCGCAGCCCGCAACAGGTGATGGACGACGTCGCCTGGGCCGTGCTCGAAACCGGATACCGGAGCGGATTCGGCTGCGACGCGGACCATGTCAAGACCGAGGAGGAAATCGACCGGTGCATCGACGCGGGCTTCATCGGCTTCACGCTGGACCCGGGGCAATATGTGTGCGCCGCCGCCGATACGGACGCCGCCGCCGCGCTACAAAAACACTTGGCCGAGCTGCCCTGGGATGTCCTGCAAAGCAATCCGAAGGATCATTGCAGGCGCTATGTAATCAGGCAAGCGTCGGGGAATGCGTTCTCCGAAGAGGCCTACCTGCGGGCCGCGGTCAAGTACGGCGCAGCGATTGCGCACACGGCCCGGCTCCATGCGCACTTGCGCAGCCGGTTCGGCGCCGCCCCCTTCGACCTCGAAGTCTCGGTCGACGAAACGGATACCCCCACCACCCCGGAGCAACACCGCTTCATTACGCTGGAACTGCACCGGCTCGGAATCGACTTTATCGGCCTTGCCCCCCGGTTCGTCGGGGACTTTTACAAGGGTGTGGATTATGTGGGCGATGCAGCCGCCTTCGACAAGGACTACGCCACGCATGCCGCTATTGCGGAAGAACTCGGCCCCTACAAATTGAGCGTGCATTCCGGCAGCGACAAACTGGCCATCTACCCGTACATCCAGCGGCGCACGCCGGACTACGTCCACGTCAAAACCTCCGGCACCAGCTGGCTGGAGGCGTTGCGCGTCCTCGCGAAGTGCGCGCCCGGCCTCTTCCGCCGCATTCTGGATATGGCCGTGGACGGGTACGCCACGAACCGCCAGAGTTACCACCTCGACGGGCGCATCGAACGGATCCCGGACGTGGACGACGGCGCACTGCCCACCCTGCTCGACGACCGCGACGCCCGACAGGTCGTTCACGTGGCGTTCGGCGCGGTGCTCGAAACATACTACGACGAGGTGTACGCGGCGCTCGCCGAACACGCCGAGGCGCACCGGGAAGGCGTCCGGCGGCATTTCGAGAAGCATCTGGCGCCGTTTCGGGGGTGAAGTCGCGAGATGGCTTCTCAGGAAAGAATTGTCTAAAAAAACAGGCCTGTGCGCGCAGAAGAGCGAAGTTTCGGGACGAAATAAAGAAGAGACAATCAAAATAAAGAAGAGGTAATCAAAATAAAGAAGAAATAACGAAAGTAAAGAAAATATGATAAAATAAAGAGGAAACGATAAAATAAAGAAAAGACGACAAAAATAAATCGTAATCGAAAAAATAAAGAAAAGATAAAAATATAAAGAATGCGTTGGGCCGCAACCACGAAAGGATAGCGCCGCCTACATAAGCAGCACCGTCAGGCTGCGCGGGCCGTGCGCCCCGATAACGAGGGCTTGTTCGATGTCGGCGGTCTTGGACGGACCGGCCACAAACACCCCGTAGCCTGCCTGGGCCACATCGAGGCGGTCGTATGCCGCGTGCATGTCCGCCACGATCGCGCTCCTGTCCAGCACAAGCATCAGGTGCTGCGTCAGAAACGGGGCGGCCCGCGGCCCCATCCCTGATTCGCTCAACCATACGGCCCCGTTCTCCGCCACGCCGAGTTCGCCGGGACACACCAGCACATCAAGCCGGGCCATGGTCTGCACATCGGTGCGGGCGGTCATCCAGTCGAAGGACCATGCAGGAACCGTCGCAGCGATGGAACCGGCCTCCGGAAACCGCTCCCGCACCGCCGCCTCCACGCCCCCCGTCCCCACGATCTGTACGTCTGCGGCGGCGGCCTGCACCGAAGCCATGAACCGGGCAACCGGATCGCCAGCGCCTGCGTCCCGGACGCCCGTGATGGCCGGAAGAGGCACGGCAGGCGGTTTGGCGCGGCGCACCGCTTCAAGGATGGCTTTGCGGGCAGGATATCCTTCCTGCGTACCGCTCCCTGCGCTGCGCGGGGCGTTATGTCGGGGCTTTCGGTTCATCTTTTTCCCGTTCGCGCGGAGCAGTGAAAAACACAGCATCCCCGGCTGTTATGACGGTTCTTTCGCTTCATTTCTTCCCCCGCTCGGCGGCATACCATTCCCCAAACGACCGGGCGGGAGGTTCCGGAATATCCCGCGCCCGTCCCCAGACGTTCCAGCGCCCGTAGAGCAGGCGGCGCGGCGCATACCGCAGCAGGCGCCGGGCCAACCGACCCGCCAGCCGGTACCGGGCCGGACGCCGGGTAATCCATCCGGCCATGTTCATCCCCAGGCGCTTGCCCCGGGAAATATGCCCCTCGCGCGCGGCCTCCTGACGCCACCGGTAGAGCTGGGCATGGATATCGATCTTGACCGGGCATACGTCGCTGCACGAGCCGCACAGGGACGAGGCAAACGGCAGCGCAGCGTATTTCTCCATATCCCTGCCGGGCGCCAGAATCGCCCCGATCGGACCGGATGGCGTGGCCCCGTAGCTATGCCCCCCGCTGCGCCGGTACACCGGGCAGGTGTTCAGACACGCCCCGCACCGTATGCACTTGAGCGAAGCGCGAAAATCCTCCCGGGCCAGGTGGCGCGCGCGCCCGTTATCCACGAGCACGATATGGAGTTCGCGGCCCGGCGCCGGACGGTGAAAATGCGACGTGTAGACGGAAAGAGGCTGGCCTGTCGCGCTGCGGGACAACAGACGCAGAAAAACGCCAAGATGCTCCGGTTTCGGAATGAGTTTCTCGATGCCCATACAGGCAATGTGCGTCGGCGCCAGATGCGCCCCGAGGTCCGCATTGCCCTCGTTGGTCACCACCACCAGTCCGCCGGTGGCGGCCACGGCGAAATTGACGCCTGTGATCGCGGCGTCGGCGCTCAGGAAGCGGGCGCGCATATCCTGGCGCATGGCACCGGCCAGAAACTGCGGATCGGACGATCCGGCGGGCGTGCCCAGCTTCTCCTGGAACAGTACGGAAATATCCTCCCGCCGGACATGGATCGCCGGGGCCACGAGATGACTGGGAGGCTCCTCCCTGAGCTGCACGATGCGTTCTCCGAGATCCGTATCCACGACGTCGAGGCCGCGCGCTTCGAGATACGGGTTCAGATCACATTCCTCCGTCAGCATGGATTTGCTCTTGACCACGCGGCGGACGCCCCGCGCCTCGAGCAAGTCGTACACGATGCGATTGTGCGCCTCCGCATCCACAGCCCAGTGTACCTGCGCGCCGTTCGCCGCGGCGCACTTCTCGAACTCGATCAGGTATTTGTCCAGCCTCGACAGCGTGTGTTCCTTGATCTGCGAGGCCAGGTCGCGCAGCCGCTCCCACCCTTCCACACCTTCGGAAACCGCATCGCGCTTTTCGCGGATGCGCCAGAGCACGGAATCGTGCCAGGCCGTCTGCTCGCCGTCGGCAATGAAGCGGGCCGCCCGGTCCGGATGATCGACGGGGCCCGCGTTCTGCGCAGTGTCATGCATGGCTCGCCTCCGCGCTTCCGTTCAGAATCTCGGCCACATGCAGCACCCGCAGCGGCGTCTCCCGTCGGCGGATGAGCCCATCGAGATGCATCAGACAGGACATATCGGCGCCCGTGATCACCTCCACGCCATGCTGCAAATGATCGTCGAGGCGATCGGCGCCCATCCGGACCGAAACCGCCTCCTCCTGCACCGCGAATATCCCTCCGAACCCGCAACATTCGTCCGGGCGGCGTAAACCCACCAGTTCCAGCCCGTCTACCATGCCCAGAAGATGCGCCACATGATCGAACGGCGGCTCGCGACGCTCCGAGGAACTTGCCAGACGCAACCCCCGGAGTCCATGGCAGGAGGCATGCAGCCCCACCCGGCCGGAAAAAGACGCATGCAGGCGGTCCACCTGCAACACTTCCACAAGAAACTGGCACAGTTCGTAATAACGGACGGTTGCCGCCTGTTCGACATGCTCCCTCAGATGCAGCACGCAACTTCCCGAAGGTCCCACCACGTAATCGAATTCCCGAAAACAGGCCGCCGTGTGCCGGTGCGTCGCCTCGGCGTCCTCCGCGCACCCGGCATTCGCCATCGGCTGGCCGCAGCATGTCTGCTCGCGGGGGTACGCCACGTCACAGCCCAGACGCTCCAGCAGTTCGAGCGTCGCCACCGCCACCTGCGGGTAGAACTGGTCGATATAACAGGGCACGAACAGGCCGACCTTCATCGCAGGAACGCCTCCGGCAGCCCGCCGTCCACTTGAAGGATCTGCCCGGTGGTTTTGCTCAGACGGCGGCTCGCGAGCAGGAAAACGGCCTCGGCCTGGTCCTCGACAAGAATAGCCTGCTGGATGAGCGTGCGTTTGGCGTAGAAATCGGCCAGGCGGCGGCGGAGCGTCGCCGTATCCTCCTGCTCCTCGAAGGGCAGCCCGTACCGGGCCAGCGAAGCGATGACGCGGCCCCTTGGAAACATGGCGCTTCCGGTGAGAACCGTCGCAGGCGCCACGGCGTTCACGCGAATCTTCGGCGCCAGCCGCATGGCCAGCTCGCGCACGAGATGGTTTGCAGCGGCCTTGCTCGCGTCGTACGCAAGGCTTTCCGACTTGGCGACCACCGCATTGGCGCTCGTCGTCAGCACGAGGCTCCCCGGCAGGTCCTGGTCCGACCATATCCGGGCCGCCTCGTCCGCCACGATCCAGGAACCGGTCACGTTCACGTCGAACGTCTGGGTCCAGGCCTCGTCAGGGATATCGCCCCCGCTGTCCGGCTTCGGATACAACCCGGCCGTGACCACCACATGGTCTATCCCTCCGCAGGCCAGCACCACTTTATTCAACATGCTGCACACCGCCGCCCGGTCCGTGAGATCGGCGCCAAAGGCAAGCACATGGTCCGCGTCCGTGCAACGCATCATATCATCGGCCGTAGCGCGGGCCGAGCTTGCGTGCAGATCGACCACCGCCACCACCGCGCCCGCATCCGCCAGACGCTGCGCCACCGCAGCCCCGATCCCGCTGCCTCCCCCCACGACCACCGCCACCTCGCGCGCCAACTCCTTCTCCGGAGGCATGCGCTGCAACTTCGCCTCCTCCAGCGCCCAGTATTCGATATCGAAGGCTTCCTGCCGGGGCAGCGCCGTATACGTGCCGATCGCTTCCGCGCCGCGCATAACCTTTATGGCGGCGGCGTAAAACTCCGCGGCAAGACGGCTTTCGCGCCGGGTCTTGCCCCATCCGATCATGCCAAGGCCCGGCAGAAGCAACACCGACGGCATGGCGCTGCGCATCGGCGGAGAATCCGGATGGCGGCACGCCTCGTAATAGGCCGCGTAGTCGTCCGCGTAGCCGGCCATCGCCTCGTCGATATGGTCCCGAAACGAGCGGGAGCCCCTGTCCATGGGATGCCGGTCCACGTACAACGGTTTGATTTTCGTGCGCAGAAAGTGATCGGGGCACGACGTGCCGAGTTCGGTGAGCCGGGACGCCTCGTGGGAGTTCACGAACTCGAGCACCTCTTGCGACGCGTCGATCGTAGCGACCACCTTGCGGTCCCGGCTTAGCCGCCCGCGCAGCCAGGGAAGCATATCCGCCAGCACGGCGTCGCGCTCCAACCCCGAAAACGCCTTGTACTTTTCGCCTCCGAACGGGGTATGCCCGGCGGTGCGCTCGGCCACGAACTGCTCCGCCAGATCTATCAGGCGGAGCGTGAGCAGGTAGCATTCCCGGTCGTCGTCGGCCCAGTTGATGAGGCCATGGCCGCCCAGCATTACGCCCTTCGCCTCCGGATATTCCTCGCAGATGCGCTGCATGTCGAGGCCCAGCTCGAAACCGGGCCGTTTCCAGTCCACCCATACCACCTCGTCGCCGTAGACCTCGCGCGTCAACTCGGCGCCGTTCTCCGCCGTGGCGATCGCAATGGCGGCCACCGGGTGCATGTGATCCACATGCCGGTACGGGACAAACCCGTGCAGGGGCGTGTCGATGCTGGGCGCGCGCCGGTTCAGATTGAACACGGCATGCGCATACATCGCGGGCATGGCGTCCTCCGCCTGCGTCTTAAGGCCCCGGTCGGGAAACCGCGCATAGGTTTCCTGCAGGGCAAGCAGCTTCTGCTGGTACAGGGAAGCGAAGTTTTCTCTGCCGGCGGTCCCGAGGTCGCCGCCGGACCCCTTGACCCACAGCACCTCCACCTCCTCGCCTGTGATCGGATCCCGCTCCATGACCTTCGACGACGTATTGCCGCCGCCGGTGTTCGTGAAGCGCAGGTCGCTGCCCAGCAGGTTTGAGCGGTACACGAGGCGGCCCAGCCCGTCAAGTCGGGCGGCTACGTCCTCGTCCCACAGGTCCTCTACATGCAAAAAAGTCGGGGTTTCGGAAGGGTTGTTCATGGTGTTGCGAGCGTGAATACACTACGTTTGAATCCGCTAAGGATGCTCTGATTAAATCCGCAAAGATTCAGAGGCTGAAAGGGGCGTGCTGGCAAGGAATGACGAAGCAATGTGGTAGGCCCCACATAATGAGGAATGACACAGCCAGCGCGGCTCTGTCTGCCTCCC